>JABLTO010074211.1_pt1 | contig 58347 bp, 47 predicted proteins | sample 7160091 | NCBI WGS metagenome assembly JABLTO01 (sample SAMN14651225, study PRJNA627086) | human gut metagenome | isolation source: feces | host: Homo sapiens
AATCGCTGCATCCTCATGTTTTTGCGGGTCCCAAGCTCAAAAACCTAATCGTGCAAGCACGAACGGCTTTTGGAGCTTTTGACCCTGGTATCATATTATCATAATCTCTTTTCATTCGCAAGGTATTCTAATATTCCCTGACATATTGCTTTTGCTATTGACTTTTGATATGTTGGTGTTGCAAGAAGCTTTGCTTCCTCCCAATTGCTTAAAAATCCACACTCACATATCACAAGAGGCATCGGCGAATGAACAAGCAAATAATATTCCCCGTTTGGCTTTATTGTTCTTGTATTTTCATCTCCAATTACAAGATCAAAAGCTTCTTGTATACTCGCCGCAAGCTCTTTTCCTTTCACTGAATCTTTATAATAAAACACCTGTGGTCCTTTGACTGATTCCTGTGTATAACTATTCTGGTGAATGCTCACTGCTATATCTGCATCACAGTCAACCATGATCTGAATACGCTTTTTCATATCTGCAAGTTTTTTATTGCGTTCTGATGACTGATACAGTGGACTGTCATCTTCCCTTGTCATGACTACATTAATTCCTTCATTTTCAAGAAACTCTTTTACATACTTTGCAATCTCCAAATTAATATCTTTTTCAAGCACCTGGTTTATTCCAACCTTACCTGAATCATCTGCCCCATGTCCGGCATCAAGAATCACCGTTACTGTTTTTTGTGGAACTGTAGATACCTGCTGTATCTTTTTTGTGGTGGCTGCCGGCATTACATATGCCAGCGAGAGAATCAAAAGCATCATTATAAATTTTGCTATCTGTTTCACACTGACCTCATATTTTATCATTCTCTTTTCTAGTATATTTACATTACCCATATACTTATCCATATTTTGCAATGCTTCTTAAGACAAAAACGTTCAGGTCATATATTGCTGACCCAAACGTTTTATCCTATGGCTTATTCATCACTTATCTGTATATTTTCGAATAATGCTCCACGTTTCCTTATTTTCCATATTTAATTTAAAGAATGCAACGCCTCCCGGCTCATATGAGCATGCCGCCTGCATCTTTAAATCCATGGAATTTTCATCTTCGACCCAAAGGCGATACCACGAACCATTCTCCTCATACTCAGTGTAAAACTGACCGACATCATCAAGCCATGTCAAACTCAGATCATGCTCTCGAATTATGTTATTCTCGCCCTCCATGCTGACACCTTTGCTGCTTAACAGATATTTGTTGTTCTTAGAATCATATGTTCCATCGCTGTTATCAACAAAAACCTGCGAATTATCAGTCTTATCAGACTCACTATCTGCTGGTGTCTCACACCACAGTCTGCTGTAAAATGGAAGACCTACAATCACCTTTTCCTTTGGTACCTCGGCTATAGTACGCTCTGCCGACTGCTTTACAAATGCAAGAGAAGATGTGCTTCCTGCTTCTGGTCCTTTTACATAATGCTCATCATATGCCATGACAACAACATAATCGACAACCTGACCCTGCTGTGTTCTGTCATAAAATGCTGTGTGCGGCATTGGTGAATAATTATCTACCGAAAGAACAAGCTTTTCCTTACGGCAGGCTGCAGACAGTTCACGGATAAACTGTATGTAAGAAGGTCCCACATCAGATTTAATGGTTTCCACATCCAGATTAATGCCATCCGCTCCAAGCTCCTTCACCGCGTCAATCACAGCTGTAATCAATGTTTTCCTGTGTGAAGTTGTTCCAAAAACCTGAAGGCCATCTGTTGAAATATTAATATCATCAAGCATAACCCATACCTGAAGGCCTGCCTTATGCGCTTTTGTTACATATTTCTTTTCACCCAGATTTTGAATATTTCCATCATTATCCTTAATAGTAAACCAGGTTGGACAAATTACATTCATGCCCTTTGCTGTCGAGATTATATCATCAAGCTGACTATATCCCGATTCACTAAATACTTGATGCCATCCCATCACAACCATCTCATCCATTGCGATATTCGTATACTTTGGCAGAGGTCTTCCATCTGGAACAGCCTTTGCCTCCTCCTTAATCTCACCAAGCATCTTATTCTGCACATATCCAACCAGACCAGTCTGTGTCTGTACGCGACTCCAAGATGCTCCCTTCTCTAATACAGTAACAACATCGCCAGTAGCCAGTGAAGTCACAATATCATTCTTGATACCGGCCTGTGTACGCGCCTTTGTATCTTTCAGTAAAGATGTACGCGGCTGCTCGCTCCAGTCATTAAATACCCATATGGACTTCATCGTATCGTCAACTGTATAATAAGAGTAGTCCATCAGCTTAAGATAATCAAGCGCAATACATAAGCTTCCATCTTTAAAATAGCACGGCTGATATGTCAGTGTATACTTAATTCCATCTGAATCAGTATAAAAGCTTTCTCCCGGTACTGCAGAATATGTCTGGAGCGGATCTGTATATAATAGTGCCAGACCATCATAATAAAAGGCATCGCTAATATTGTAGTAAAGCGTTGAAAATGGAAGATACCATACACCATTTTCCTCAAACGGTGCACCATTCGTAATATCAACAATCTCGGAATTTACAATAAGTCCATACTGATTGTCATCCTCAAGACCAAAATATTGATTATGGCTTACTCGATTCTTTGACGGAATCAAAAGATACACGCCTGCGCAAATCACTGCCAATAAAATCAGAAGTATAAATAAAAATCCTGCTTTTCCTTTTTTCTTCTTTTTTTTCGGTTTTGGCGCCTTTTTCGTCTGTTTTTCTGGTTCCTTTTCTATTTTTTTCTTTTTTTCCTTCTCAAAATCCTTTTCAGGATTTTTTTCATCACCCATAAGTTTTTCCTTTTCTTTTTGTGGCAAAGGCAGATAAGAGGTTCGGTGCTGCAGCTGCCTGCTGTTTATTTCCTATCTGCCTTTCTCGTTTCTTTTGTTATTTTAACATGGCTTACGTTCTCTTTTGTCTGCTGAAGTGGACAACACGCCAGAAAACTGTCTCTCATCCAGCTTTTCCTGATGTGTATGATTCTTATACGAATCTGTGTGATGTAATTCATATACCGTGTTCGCCATCATGTGCTGAGTCTTATGCGTAATTGCCTCCCTTTCAAGGGCTTTGTCACTCTGCCAGTCTGTGCGTTCCATTTTTCAGCAAACAGCAGTTACTCGCTTCGCTTTCCTGCCGTTACTCTCAGCTTATACTAAAATTCGAAATAAATCAATTATCTTCACGCTTTTTTAAGAAAAAACTACATATTGTAAATATTCCTTAAAAATTACGTACAGTTCGCGCGTAATTTTACGAAAGCCCTACGGTGCAATGGTTTCGTCGGCGGACCAAACTCCGCAGGTTCCTTTTATGTTCTTTCTTATTATACATTACTTTGAAAGACCTGCTTCAAGTGTCCGCCTCGTGAAATCCATTCACCTTCGGGCTTGGCTGTAAATATTTGACTGGCGTGAACTGCAACTTGCTCCCTAGATAAAGTCTACCGTGCGATAAATTTTTCTTGAATTATGTGCAAAATAGGTGTATCATGTTAATGAGGTGTCGCAAAAAATCACGCATGACACCTTTTATTTTGAATTAGGAAGGATGTGAGTGAATGCGCATTGAAAAAATAAGTGACAAGCAGATTCGCTGCACGTTAACACAGGCTGATCTGCAAAACCATCATATAAATATTGGCGAACTTGCCTATGGCTCTGAAAAGGCACGTTCTCTATTTCAGGAAATGCTTTCTCAGGCTTCAAGGGAATTTAATTTCCATGCGGAAAACATGCCGCTTATGATTGAGGCCGTTCCTATGTCTGGCGATAACCTCGTTCTTGTCATAACGAAGGTTGAAGATCCAGATGAGATTGATACTCGTTTTTCCAAATTTTCACCAGCAATTGATGACGACGATTTCTCTGGTGACTTTTCAGACATTGAGGCAGCCTTTGGAGACACCAAGGCAGATGAAATTATTGAGGAATTTAAACGCCTATGTGAACAACAGGCTCAACTCGATGATGAACCTACTGATCCAGCCTATATAAATGAGCCAGATTTCTTCCGTGTTTATGCATTCTTGTCTATTGATGATGTCTGCCGCGCATCCCGTGCACTGCAGAGTGCATATGATGCTGACAATTCTTTATATAAGGATCCACAGCATAACCGTTACTATCTTGTCCTGCACAAGGGTGATCACTCTCCTCAAACATTCAATAAAGTATGCAATATTTTGTCAGAACATGCAGAAAGCATCCACTGTAATGCAGGCACTGAGAGTTACTATAAAGAGCACTTTACTCTGATTCTCGCAAAACATGCACTGCAGGCTCTCAAACAGCTTTAATAAAAGGCGTCAAAATGCTTTTGTTTGGCTTGTGAATTGTAAACAAACCCCTTGCAAAATCTACGTTTTCTGCTATACTGACTGTGTGTGCCCTTTTTGGTGCACCTGTGCAATACGGTAAAAATTGGAGGATTATTATGACATTACTTGAGCAGTGGAGAGGCAGTGCCTACAACGAGAACATGACTCAGGAACAGTACAATCAGTTCTGGAATCATTATTTTGTAATTGAGAAGGGATTTTATGAGTCTCTTCTTGCCGATAACGAAGTCGTAACCGGAACCATCCCGCAGTTGGCTGAAAAATACGGCATTGACAAGATGGTTATGGTTGGTATTTTAGATGGCATCAATGACAGTTTAAAGCAGCCAAACCCAATCGAAACAATGGATGAGACAACTGAGCTCTCTTTAGATTATGATAAAGAAAAGCTGTACTACAACATGGTTGGTGCAAAGGCTGAATGGCTTTATACCCTTCCTCAGTGGGATGCACTTCTTACTCCAGAGCGCCGCAAGGAGCTTTACAAAGAGCAGAAGTCTTCTACCACCATCGTAAAGGATAAGAAGATCGGCCGTAACGATCCGTGTCCTTGTGGAAGCGGTAAAAAATATAAGCACTGCTGCGGAAGAAATAAATAAAAAAAATCAAAAACTCATTTAAATGATGTAGAATTAACATAAAAAGACACTTATCTGGGACAATTCCTTTGACAAGTGTCTTTTTTATCGTTATAATAATCGCATACGCGCCGCCGCTGCGGCAGAAAGGCAGGTCTCACCTATGAATGCATTAACAAAACAAGCAGCTTCTTTTTCTGAATCTATGATTCCACAGTGTCTGGAAAATGCCGCGATGGATCCCACTCTTTTTGATACTTATGGTGTAAAACGTGGACTTCGTGATAAGGCTGGCAACGGTGTTGTCGCTGGACTTACTAATATTTCAGACGTATCTGCTTACTGGTTTGACGAACAAGGCAACAAGCATCCTCAGGAAGGAAAACTTTCCTACCGCGGTTATAATATCAACGATCTTGTCAATGGCTTTGTACGAGAAAAACGTTTTGGCTTTGAAGAAACCACCTATCTCCTTCTATTCTCCAAACTTCCTGATGAAAAAGAACTGGCAGAATTTACTGAGCTTCTCGCTTCCTTACGCAGACTCCCAACTAATTTTGTGCGCGATGTTATTATGAAAGCTTCTGGAAAGGATATTATGAATTCTATGACGCGAAGTGTTCTTACACTTGGAAGCTATGATGATACACTTAATGACACCAGTCTCTCCAATGTACTTCGTCAGTGTTTGATGCTGATCAGTGAATTTCCAATGCTGGCTGTCTACGGCTATCGTGCGTATTCCCATTATGAAAGAAATAAGAGTCTTTACATCCACAGACCTGACATGTCTTTGTCTACGGCTGAAAATATTCTTCGCATGCTTCGTCCTGATAAGAAATTCACAAAATTGGAAGCACTTGTTCTTGATATTGCACTTGTCCTTCACATGGAGCATGGCGGCGGAAATAACTCCACCTTTACCACACGCGTTGTCACTTCTTCTGGCTCCGACACATACTCCGTTATGGCTGCTGCACTTTGTTCTCTGAAAGGTCCAAAGCACGGTGGTGCCAACATTAAGGTTCAGCAGATGATGAAAGATCTTAAAAAGCATGTAAAGGATACATCCGATGTAGATGAAATCGTATTCTATTTAAGTCAGCTTTTAAACAAAGAAGCCTTTGATAAGAAGGGTCTAATCTATGGTATGGGACATGCTGTCTACTCTGTTTCTGACCCAAGAGCACAGATTTTTAAGGGTTTTGTCAAGGATCTTGCAGAAGAAAAAGGACTCATGGATGATTATCAGCTTTATTCCAATGTAGAGCAGCTTGCTGTTGATTTAATTTCAAAGCGCCGCACAATCTACAAAGGCGTATGCGCAAATGTAGACTTCTACAGTGGCTTTGTTTATAGTATGCTCGGCATCCCAGAGGAGCTGTTTACACCGCTTTTTGCAATGGCACGTATTGTCGGTTGGAGTGCACACCGTATGGAAGAGCTGATCACTGGAGATAAGATCATACGTCCTGCTTACAAGCCACTTAGCACACAAAAGGAATATGTGAATCTGCATAACAGACCATAAACTACTTTCTAAAAAAATTTACCGCCCATAGAATCAACTATGGGCGGTTTTTGTTACAGTTCGCGTATAAACTAAGTAACTTTTTTCATGTCAATGTATTTCACATCTGTATTTTTTCAACAATCTCATCAAGCACATCAAAATAATGCTCGAATGTCTTTTTACAGCACATCGGATCGTTGATGACTATTCCCTCTGCGCGCAGTCCTACAAGGCTAAAGCCCATTGCCATGCGGTGATCGTCATAAGTCTGGATCAGTGCCGGCTTTGGCGTTCCTGGCCATATCGTGATACTATCTTCGCCTTCCTCGCAGCGAATATCCATGCGTGTTAGCTCTGTACATATTGCCGCTATGCGATTGCTTTCCTGTAAGCGGATATGCGCGATTCCACGTATGGTAGTCGGTGTATCAGCAAATGGTGCAATTGCCGCCAATGTAATAGCCTGATCTGAGCAGCTGTGCATATTTACATCCACACCTTTTAAGATACCGTTTGCTGGTTTGCTCACACAGATTCCCTCTGGTGTATCTTCACAGATACAGCCCATTTTTTCAAGAATATGAACAAATTCAACATCTCCCTGCAGTGATTCTTCATGCACACCAGAAACTGTAATAGAAATGCCAAGAAGTGCTGCCATGGCATAAAAATAACATGCAGCAGATACATCTGGCTCTATATCGTACTTCTTTGCCTGATAACCGCCCTGCTTAGCAATTTTGTACACACCATTCTCAGACTGTACCTTTATTCCAAACTGCTCCATCATACGCACCGTCATGTCGATATAAGCCATGCCATGAGTTCCCTCTACCCTAATTACAGACTCTCCTGCATATGCACCAAGTGAGATAAGCAGTGCACTTAAAAACTGGCTGCTGTCATTAATATTAACGCTGACATCAATACGCTTTTTCTCATTATCACTAGTATCGATAAGCAGCCCTGCACCTGTCACTTCAAACGGAAAATGACCATCCTGTCCCTCAAACAAAAATGATGCTCCGATGCCAGTCAGCGTCTTTAAAAGCGGTCCCATAGGGCGCTTTCTCATCTGTGCAGATGCATCCATATAGTGAGTTCCCTCTGATAGCCCCAGAAATGCTGTTAAAAAGCGCGCTGCTGTTCCGGCGCTTCCGACATATATAGCGGCATCTTTTGCCGGTACCTGTCCTCCATGACCATTTACAGTAACATTACAGTTATCCTCTTCTACCTTTGTTTCTATTCCAAGCTTTTGCACACAGTCCAAAAAATGTCTCGAATCATCAGAAAAGAGCACGCCCGAAAGCGCACTCTCTCCTTTTGCGAGCGCTGCTAAAAGCAGCGCCCTGTTTGTAATACTTTTTGATCCGGGCACATGAACTGTAATGCTTGTCTGTTTGATTTCGTTTACTTTTTTTACACGATATTCTTCCATACAAAGCAGCCCTTCCTCTTTCTAATTTTTAACAGTCCACGGACGCCATTCACAAAACCGCACATTCTGTGCGCCGCTGCAAAGCGCGATCTGTTAAATCACATCTTTACAATTCTCTCAATTGCTTCTTTAGTATTCTCGGCACTTCCAAATGCAGTCAGACGGAAGTATCCCTCTCCGCTTGGTCCAAAGCCTGATCCTGGTGTACCTACGATATTGACAGTCTCAAGCAGGTAATCAAAGAACTGCCAGCTTGTCATGCCGTCTGGTGTCTTTAACCAAATGTATGGTGCATTTACGCCTCCTGATACGCTGTAGCCTGCGCTCTTTAAACCTGTTAAGATCATTTTTGCGTTATTCATGTAATAATCAATCTGTGCCTTAAGCTCAGCCTGTCCCTGAGGAGTGTAAACTGCCTCTCCTGCACGCTGAATGATATACGGAGCACCGTTGTACTTAGTTCCATGACGTCTTGCCCACAATGGATTAAGTGCAACACCATCACACATCAATTCCTTCGGGATTACAGTAAAGCCAAGACGCATTCCTGTAAATCCGGCATTCTTAGAAAAGCTTCTAAGCTCAATTGCACATGTTCTTGCACCTTCACACTCATAGATGGAATGTGGAATATTTTCTTCTGAAATGTAAGCTTCATAGGCTGCGTCGTAGATGATAACTGAACCCTTCTCATTTGCATAGTCAACCCACTTCTGAAGCTCATCCTTTGTGATAACACTTCCTGTTGGGTTATTCGGATAGCAAAGATAAATCAGATCTGGTGTCTTTTCTGGCAGTGCCGGCGTGAAATTGTTTTCCTGTGTACACGGCATGTAAATAACATTGCTCCATGTCTCGGTCTTTGGATCGTAAACGCCAGTGCGTCCTGCCATAACATTACTGTCAACATATACAGGGTAAACAGGGTCACATACAGCAATAACACTGTCTGCCGCAAAGATTTCCTGAATATTTCCGCAATCACACTTCGCACCGTCAGAAACAAATACTTCGTCGATGTCTACATGGCAGCCTCTGTCCTTATATTCCTTTGCAATGGCGCTGCGAAGAAACTCATATCCAAGATCTGGTGCATAGCCGTGAAAAGTCTCTGCATGACCCATCTCCTCTACTGCCTTATGTGTAGCTTCGATAATAGATGGTGCAATTGGCTGTGTTACATCACCAATTCCTAAACGGATAATCTTCTTATCTGGATTTGCTGCACTGTAAGCAGCTACTTTCTTTCCAATTTTTGAAAACAGATAGCTTCCCGGAAGCTTCAGATAATTTTCATTTACTCTTGCCATTCTTCTCCTCTTTCCGCCGTTACGGCTTATACATTTTTCCCCAATATGGAAAGTACCATCTGGGCTGTCTCTATCATATTTACCCCGTTTGCCATACTGCTTTTTTGCAGATAACGATGTGCTTCTTCCTCTGTCATGCCCTTTTGCTTCATCAAAAGATCCTTTGCAAGCATAATCTGCTGCTTATCAAACACATTTCGCTGTTTTGGCTGCTGACGTGCTTTTTTCTTTCGCAGCTCACTTTCTTCTACAGCCGCATCAACACTTGCAAGCAGCTCATGCACCTTAAGCGGCATAGCTACGCATCTAATCCTTTTATCATCTACCTCACTTGTAAACCGCCTTGAAGCAAGAAGCAGCATATCAAATTGTTCCGACAAATCCTCCCTAAGCTGACTATAGATCATGTCGGTCAATCGGTATCCGCACACAACTACTCCATTATGCAGATCATCGGCATATTGAAGTGTCTGAGCACCCGAGGTACAGACAGCAACAACGGGGAATCCATTTTTCACTAAAATATTTCGGATACTTTTTGCATCCTCCGGCTTGGGAAATGCCACTATCACATTTGTCACTGAGATTCCCCCTTTTACACATAACATTTTCGTGCTGCAGTATCTGTTACATCAAAATATTTACACTTAATACTTGTTTAGATACTGCCCGGTTTCCCAATCAGTTACATAAGCCTGATACTGACTTACCTCACGCCTTTTTGCACGAACATATTTGCCGGAAATATACTCGCCAAGCGTCTTCATAACAAGAGGATCATTTTCCATTTCCTCCACTGCCTCTGATAAACTCTTTGGCAGACGCTTTAATTTCAGCTTCTCACACTCTTCTTCACTGAGGCGATAAATATTTAATTCTGTTGCTGCCTGTGGCATTAATCCCTTTTTAATTCCTTCAAGACCTGCTGCAATGATACCAGCAAATGCCAGATAGGAATTTACACAAGGATCAGGATTTCGAAGCTCAATATGCATATCCTTTGCAGATGTTCTTGGAACGCTGATTAATGGTGAGCGATTGCCTGATGACCATACAATATAGGCCGGTGCTTCATTTCCCGGAACAATGCGCTTATAGGAATTTACAAGCGGATTTGTTACTGCTGTCAATCCTCTTACATGTGCCATGATACCTGCCATAAAATGATAACCAAGCTCACTAAGTCCATATGAATCAGCTGGATCGGACAAAATGTTATTGCCTTCTAAATCCATAAGCGTCATCTTAAGATGCATGCCACAGCCATCTGAGTCATTCATCGGCTTTGGCATAAATGTTGCATGCAGTCCATGACGGCTGGCAATAGTTTTGCATGTCATGCGAAATGTCACTATATTATCGGCTGCTGCAAGCGCATTCACTGGCTGCAAATCAATCTCATGCTGATAAGGTGAATGCTCATGATAGGAACTTCTGACATCAATTCCCATATCCTCAAGTGCAAGAATAATATCTCTTCTGACATTCTCACCTGTATCAAGCGGTGCAACATCAAAATAAGATCCATGTCCCTGCGTCTGCAGCATCACCTCTCCGTCTGTATCATATGGAAACAGACAAAATTCACACTCTGGGGCAATATAAGGATAAATTCCCATTTTGGCTGCCTCACGGATAACCCGCTTTAATATATAACGGCTATCCCCCTCAAATGGCGTTCCATCACACTTATGGATATCACAGATCAGACGGGCAACCTTGCCTGTCTGAGGTCTCCATGGAAAGATCTCAAACGAATCCAAATCTGGATACAAGTACATGTCATCCTCTTCGATTCGCACAAATCCGTCAATGCCAGAGCCATCAAATGAACATTCATTATTAAGTGCCTGCTCTAGCTGTCCTGCTGTAACTGCAATATTCTTTACGGTTCCAAACACATCTGTAAACTGCAGACGTATAAATCCAACGTCCTCCTCATCTACCATGCGTAAAATATCTTCCTTTGAATATTTCGACATACTGATGTTTCCTTTCCAACTGATTACTCTGCTATCTGGCGGCTAACTTATGTTTCAGTTTACTAACCCATCATTTTGACAGTGGGGGCAAACTTGTTGCCCCCGTTGGCATGATACTATAGTAACACATCTTTACTGTATCTTCTATATCTTTTTTTCAAAATTAACTTAATATGCTTTGCCCCATACAACCATTTTCTTTGCTTTCTTTCCGCAGCATACACATACGTCAGAAAGCTCTTCCTGCTCAAACGGCATGCAGCGGCTTGTTGCTGACAGCTCTTCCTTTACCTTATCCTCACATGCGCGGTCACCGCACCACATAGCCTTTACAAAACCTGGCTTATTTGCAAGAATATCCTTAAACTCTTCATAATTTGTTGCTGTATAGGTGTGAGCATCTCTATGTGCTCTTGCTCTCTCAAGCATTTCCTTTTGCATAGTCTCAAGAATCTCACCTACCTTCGCTGACAGTTCCTCAAAGCTTACGGTGATCTTTTCTCTTGTGTCACGGCGAACAATTACTGCCTGTCCTGCCTCGATATCCTTCGGACCTACCTCGATACGAACCGGAATACCACGCATCTCTGCCTCTGCAAATTTAAAGCCTGGTCCCTTATCAGAATCATCAATAGTTGTTCTGAAGTTCTTTGCTAACTCTTCCTTAAGTGCATATGCCTTATCCATAACACCTTCCTTATGAGCTGCAATCGGAATAACTGTTACCTGAGTCGGAGCAATTCTTGGCGGAAGAACAAGACCGCTGTCATCTCCGTGAACCATGATTAACGCACCGATGATACGTGTTGTCATACCCCATGAAGTCTGGTAAACATGCTTAATCTTATTATCCTTATCTGCAAAGGTTACATCAAATGCCTTTGCAAAACCATCTCCAAAGTTGTGGCTCGTTCCAGACTGTAAAGCCTTTCCATCATGCATAAGAGCCTCGATGGTATAAGTAGATACAGCACCTGCAAACTTCTCCTTATCAGTCTTAACACCCTTAAGAACAGGAATAGCCAGTATTTCCTCACAGAAATCAGCGTAAACATTTAACATCTGGATTGTTCTTTCCTCAGCCTCCTCTGCAGTTGCATGAGCAGTATGACCTTCCTGCCATAAGAACTCTCTTGTTCTTAAGAATGGACGAGTCTCCTTCTCCCAACGAACAACTGAACACCACTGATTATATACACGCGGCAGATCACGATAAGAATGAATGTCTCTGGAATAAAAATCACAGAATAATGTCTCAGAAGTTGGACGTACACACATACGCTCTGGCAGCTCGGTCAGTCCACCGTGAGTGACCCAAGCTACCTCTGGTGCAAAGCCTTCTACATGATCCTTTTCCTTGTCAAGAAGACTCTCCGGAATAAACATTGGCATTGCCACGTTCTGTACACCAGTTGCCTTAAAACGTCTGTCAAGTTCATGCTGGATATTCTCCCAGATTGCATAACCATATGGCTTGATTGCCATAAATCCCTTTACGCTTGTATAATCACACAGCTCAGCTTTCTTTACAACGTCTGTATACCACTGTGCAAAATCTTCATTCATTGAAGTGATTGCTTCTACTAATTTCTTTTCCTTTGCCATGTTAACCTCCATTTTTGATTCGGGTGGATAATAGAAAAGTCCCCTGTCAGCAATTTTTACTGACAAGGGACCAAATCATTCTTTGCTTCGGCGGTACCACCCTTATTAAAACCATGCGGTTTTCTCTTTTTTATGCCTGTAACGCTTGGCTGCGTCCAGTTTCCTGGAATGCTCCAAAGTAGGTTCGTTCCCGCGCATTTGTATGCTTTCACCAACCGCATACTCTCTGTGAAACCGCCTGAAAGTACTATTCTTCTTCATTGCACCATGCAGATTTATAATCTGAATGGTTCTATCTTACAAAACAAAATTTGATTTGTCAACCAATTTAGAGCTGAGAAACTACAAAAATATCATAAATTGCTTTGATTGCTGTCTCAAACTCGGAATTTTTTACACCAACGATGATGTTGATCTCGCTAGAACCCTGATCAATCATCTTTACATTTACCTTTGCATGAGCTAACGCTGAGAAGATGCGTCCTGCTGTTCCTCTTGCCTCTCTCATACCACGTCCTACAATTGCAATAAGAGCGATATCCGGTTCAAGGTCAAGCACATCCGGGTGAACCAGATGCTTGATTTCTGTCAATACCTTCTGCTCTTTCTCCTCAAACTCGCTCTGATGTACAATAACAGTCATGGTATCAACACCACTTGGCATATGCTCGAAGGAAATACCATATTTTTCAAAAGCTTCCAGTACCTTTCTTCCAAAGCCGATCTCTGCATTCATCATATCTTTCTCGATATTGATTGCCACAAAGTCCTTCTTTCCTGCAATACCAGTAATTGTATACTTCGGCACATGGCAGGTCTTTTCCACAATCATGGTTCCCTTATCTTCCGGTGAATTTGTATTTTTGATATTGATCGGAATACCTGCTTGACGTACTGGGAATATTGCATCCTCATGAAGAACGGAAGCTCCCATGTAAGAAAGCTCACGAAGCTCCTTATAAGTGATTGTTGTAATTGGCTCCGGATTTCTGATGATACGCGGATCTGCTACCATACATCCGGAAACATCTGTCCAGTTTTCATACAGATTAGCATTTACTGCTCTTGCTACAATAGAACCAGTTATATCAGAACCGCCTCTTGAGAATGTTCTAATAGTACCATCCTCCTCTGCACCAAAAAATCCTGGAATTACGGCACGCTCTACTCTCTCAAGACGCTTAGACATAATCTTGTTTGTGACAGCTGCATTAAAGGAACCATCATGATTAAAACGAATAACCTCTGCTGCATCTACAAACTCATATCCAAGATAGTTTGCCATAATAATACCATTTAAGTATTCACCACGGGAGGCTGCGTATTCCTTTCCAGCTTTTGCTGCAAACTTTGACGCAATCTCCTCAAACTGCGTGTCAAGTGAAAGGGTTAGTCCAAGACCGTTAATGATTTCATTGTATCTTGCCTGAATTTTAGCAAGCTTATCAGAAAAATCTTCGTCCTGCTCTGCAGCTGCATAACATGTATAGAGCATATCAGTTACTTTAGTGTCACCAGAAAAACGCTTTCCCGGTGCGGATGGAACCACATAACGTCTGTCGATGTCGCTGCAAATGATGTCTTTTACCTTTGTGAACTGTTCTGCGCTGGCCAGAGAGCTTCCGCCAAACTTTACAACCTTCTTCATAATCGTATCTCCTCAACAATTAGTCTGACCGCAGTTATGTCTGATCACCTTCCATTAACTGCTGTTATATTGGTATCATCATTCCAGGAAAATGTCAAGTATTTTCCTGTTATCGGATGTCGAAATGACAATTGTGCTGCACATAAAGCGATTGCACCGCGTGGTCCATGCACCTTTGCACCACCATAACGCACATCTGCTGCAATAGGCATACCCGCATGAGAAAGCTGTGCACGAATCTGATGATGACGTCCAGTCTCAAGAACAATGGACAAAAAATGCCACCCACCCTCTGGTGATGGACTGCTTGCATAAGGTAATAATATCTCACCTGATTTTACTTCTTCTCTTGCAATCTCTTTCCATGTTAAAACGGCTTTTTTTGCCAATGGATCTGCCTTACTTGATACTGATGTTGTACCTGTTCGCTTATCTGCCGTTAAATAATCCTCCAGCCTGCCCTCACATGCTGGTACTATTCCACTTACGACAGCTTCATATTTTTTTGAAAAATTTTCTGTCTGCAGCTGTGCACTTAAATCTGCTGCAGCCTTTTTTGTCTTTGCGTAGACCATCACACCGGCTACAGGACGATCTAATCTGTGTACGACAGCCAGATATGGGTTATCTGTCTTTGTTTTTGAGGACAAATAACCGCGAAGAAGACTTTCTTGATCCATCGCAAAGCTTTTTCCACGCTGAGATTCCATGCCAAAAGGCTTTTTTACTACGAGAAGGTGTTCATCCTCGTACAGAATGAACACCTTCTGATTGCTGTATCCTGCCATCTTATGCCAGATACTTCTTCAGCACTTCTGCCTTATCAGTCTTCTCCCACGGAAGATCAATATCAGTTCTGCCGAAGTGGCCATATGCTGCTGTCTGAGCGTAGATCGGACGTCTCAGATCAAGCATCTTGATGATTCCAGCCGGACGAAGATCAAAGTTTTCACGGATAATATCAACGAGCTTTGAATCCTCTACTGCGCCAGTTCCAAATGTATTTACCATGATAGATGTCGGATGTGCAACACCGATTGCATAGGAAACCTGAATCTCACAGCGCTGTGCAAGACCTGCTGCTACAATATTCTTTGCAACATAACGTGCTGCGTATGATGCTGAACGGTCTACCTTTGTGCAGTCCTTTCCTGAGAAAGCACCGCCGCCGTGTCTTGCCATACCACCATATGTATCAACGATCAGCTTTCTTCCTGTCAGACCGCTGTCACCCTGTGGTCCGCCGATAACAAAACGACCTGTTGGATTTACGAAAAACTTGGTTTTCTCGTCTACTAAATCTGCCGGAATTACCTCGTCAAATACATACTTTTTGATATCCTCATGGATCTGCTCCTGTGTTACATCTGGATCATGCTGAGTAGAAAGAACAACTGCATCAAGACGTACCGGCTTATCATTCTCATCATACTCAACAGTAACCTGAGTCTTGCCGTCTGGTCTTAAATAAGACAATGTTCCATTCTTACGAACCTCTGTCAGTCTGCGTGCCAGCTTATGTGCCAGAGAAATCGGATATGGCATAAGCTCTGGTGTTTCGTTGCTTGCATAACCAAACATCATACCCTGATCACCAGCTCCTGTATCCAAATCGTCCTTATCCTCACCATTTTTTGCCTCAAGAGACTTATCAACACCCATTGCGATATCAGTAGACTGTTCATCAAGAACTGTCATAACTGCACAGCTGTCTGCGCTAAAGCCATATTCAGCATCGGTATAACCAATCTTTCTGATAGTATCTCTTGCTACCTTCTGGATATCAACATATGCATTTGTGGTGATCTCACCCATAATCATAACAAGACCAGTTGTAGTACATGTTTCGCATGCAACACGGCTCATTGGGTCCTGCTCGAGCATTGCGTCTAATACTGCGTCAGAGATCTGATCGCAGACCTTGTCTGGATGTCCTTCTGTTACAGATTCAGATGTAAATAAATAATGTGCCATAAATTTTCCTCTCTTTCGTATCTTATATATGCGCAATTCACGGATGCACATTTTCAAAACTAACGTGACATGTGAATTGCTTGCGCTAAAAAAGTCCGCCCTTAAGGGGCGGACCGACAACATTCTATTTATCCGTTCACCTCTTATTGTTCGACTGCAGGCAATGCCTGCTCGCTCAGGTTGGCACCTTCCTTTTGCAAGGGGTTGCCGTGACTTCACTGATCCTATGTATCTCCATCACTCTGAATAAGGGGGTATTCTTTTTTGCAAATGGGATTATAACCCTGTTTGCATCAAAAAGCAAGTGTTTTTTTTATTTTTTCTTTGTTGTTTATAAATCAACGATCACCAATTAGTTGTGCCATTTTTCAGGCGGAAACGCTGGATATCCTTCTCTGTCTCCACTTCCTCGATGATACCGCCAAGGCTAGTGAGCTTTTCTGCAAAATCTTCATAGCCTCTTTTAATGTATACGATGTCCTCAAGCACACTTACACCCTGTGCTGCCAAGCCTGCAATAACAAGCGCTGCACCGGCACGAAGATCTGGCACTGTAACTGATGTACCTGAAAACTGCTCGATTCCATTTATGATTGCGATGTTGCTCTCCACCTGAATGCTTGCACCCATGCGAATAAGCTCATCCACATAGCGGAAACGATTATCAAAAATACTCTCTGTCACAACGCTAGTACCGCGAGCAAGTGCCAGTACAACTGACATCTGCGGCTGCATATCTGTCGGGAAACCTGGATATGGCAGTGTATTTACTGATGTTGCATGAAGTCTCTCTTTACAGACAACACGTACAGCATCATCAAACTCAGAAACCTCACAGCCTATCTCACGAAGCTTAGAGCTTAAGCAGTCTAAATGCTTTGGAATAACGTTTTTAACAGTTATATCACCTCTTGTAGCTGCTGCAGCCATCATAAATGTTCCTGCCTCGATCTGATCAGGAATAACGCTGTACTCAGCTCCATGAAGCTTCTTCACACCTTCAATACGAATCACATCAGTACCGGCACCCTTAATATTAGCCCCCATACTGTTCAACATATTCGCAACATCTACAATATGAGGTTCCTTGGCAACATTTTCAAGAACTGTACGCCCCTCTGCCAACGTAGCAGCCAGCATAACATTAATCGTCGCACCTACTGATACCTTATCGAAATAAATACGCGCACCAACCAACTTTTTTGCGTCAACAATAATCATACCATTGCTGATCTTTCCAGTTGCGCCAAGAGCACGAAATCCCTTTAAATGCTGATCAATCGGACGGCTTCCGATATTGCATCCACCCGGAAGGGCAACCTCTGCATGGTGATACTTTCCTAAAAGCGCACCAAGAAGGTAATATGATGCTCTCATCTTCTTTACATAGCTGTTATCTACAACACAGCTTCCGATTGTTTTTCCATTTAATCTGACGGTATGGCGTTCATCGCGTACTACTGCCGCACCTGTCTCACTGATTGCCTCCAGAAGGATATTTACATCCTTTACATCCGGAAGGTTTGTAACTGTTACAAACTCATCTGCCATGATCGCTGCAGCCAGTATGCCAAGCGCTGCATTTTTGGCACCGCCTATAACAACGTCGCCCACCAACGGATTCCCGCCTTTTATTACATATTGTTCCATATATTCCTATCTCCCGTTCCAATCAATAATCGGTATGTTTGGAGTCTGACAGGCTGAAAATACCGGCATGAAGCAAAAACCTCATGACAGACATTAAACTAATATTGTCTGTTCTGCCACTTGGTTTTATTGGCAATTCAGCTTATCTTTGTCTTTGATTTTTAGTTACATTTATTTTAAGCTATAAGCGTTTCGTGCATTATGACGAATTAAACCTGATTATGACTTGCCTATTTTATCAAGTCTGTTTCATTATAACATACTTTTCGCCTTTGTAAACCTCTTCTAAATAACTTTATGACTTTTATTGCAAAAGGGACATATTCATGTAACAATTTTGTAATATTTTTCTAAAACATGCGTTTGGAATTAGTAACTGACAGCTATTGTCACTCGAACCTTCTTTCGTCAGCGTTTCTTTTTTTCCTTTTTGTCTTTCTTCTTCACGCTATAGCCAAAGGTTCCAAGAATATCGTCAAATGTCTGATACTCTCCATGTGAATATGCGACAAGGTGTGCCTTATTTAAGTCAAGCTTTCCCTTTTCATCAAGCAGTGATTCATCAACCTGCACAGCCGTTACCTTTGCCAAAAACATATCATGGCTTCCAAGCTCAATCACCTGCGTCACCTTGCACTCAATATTAACAGGACTTTCCTTTACAAGAGGAACATTCACTGTAGAAGCTTTTTCTCTTGTCAAACCTGTCGCCTCGAACTTGTCCAGATCACGGCCAGAGCGCACACCACAAAAATCTGCTGCCCGGCAAATTTCCTTTGACACAAGATTGATTACAAATTCCTTGTTTTCCTTTAACATATGATGTGAATAACGCTCTTTCCTAACGGAAATATAAGTCATTGCCGGATCAGAACAAACTGTTCCTGTCCATGCAATTGTAATTAAGTTATCTTTTCCTGCACTGTCTGCAACACTTACAAGAACGGCAGGTACCGGATATAGCATATTTCCCGGTCTCCAAATCTGTTTGCTCATTATTTTCTCACTTTCTTTTTTGTCTGTCTGTTTTTCTTAATAAGGTTTATAAAAATCGTGATTATATTTACTGCATCATCATCTGAATGCCTGTCATTAAAGCTGGCACAAGCTGCTTCTTTCTTGATACAACGCCCGGCAGTTCAACCTTTCCATCCGTCAGTTGTTTTGTAAATGCATATTGAACGATCTTTTCACAATTTTTTCCATAGCAAAGAAGTATTGTGCTTTCATCTATAATGCTAGTAAGCATCATAAATATCATATCCACCTTTTGCTGTTCTGCTGCCTTTTCAAGATAGGCTGGCATGCGTGTGCATAGTTCTGACAGTTCATCTGGATTCATTGAACTAATCTGGGCAACTCCAACCTCTAATGATTCCATTGTAAAGCGCTTGTAATCCTGGAAGAAAATCTGCTCCTCTGTCTTATTCTTTAAATTACTTCCAGCTGCAAACATTTCCTTTGCAAAGCTTTCCAGATCAATTTTTGCAATCATTCCAAGCTTCTCTGCTACCATACGATCAATCGCTGTACATGTCGGAGAGCGAAACAGCAGAGTATCAGAAATGATGGCACCACAAAGAAGTCCTGCAATTTCTCTTGTAAGCTCAACCCCCTGCTCCTGATACATCTGGTAAATAATAGTTGCTGTACAACCAAGCGGCTGATTTCTAAAATATACTGGTGTCATTGTCTCAATCGTACCAAGACGATGATGATCAATGATCTCTAGAATCTGTGCATCCTGAATACCGCGAACAGCCTGACCACTCTCATTGTGGTCTACAAGAATTACCTGTTTTTTCTTTGCACCGAGAAGATTTCTTCGGGAAATGGTACCTAGGTACTGTCCCTGGCTATTAATGATTGGAAAATCACGATGACGAACAGATGCCATTGTATCGCGAATATCGTCTATAAACTCATCCTCTTCAAATGTGATAAGATGATCACGCCTCATAAAATAACTGATTGGCATACTCTGATTAATAAAACGTGCTGCAGTAAAGGTATCAAATGGTGTGCTTATAACTGTACATCCACGCTCCTGAGCAAGCTTTCTAATTGTTAAAGATACTGGTGCACCCTCGCAGACAACGATGCAGTCTGCTTCCATTTCAATTGCACAAAGCTGCGACTCGTAGCGATTTCCAAGAATAACTAAGTCGTGCTTACTGATATAACTTTCCATCAAATCTGGGTTTGCCGCCGCAACAAGAACCTTTCCCTTTGTGTAGTAAGCTTTCTCATCTCCAATAAGAAGCGTACCCTCAAGTGTATCTACGATATTGCAGTAGCGCGTATGTGCCGTTGATAAAATCTCACTGTCATATGCTTCCATAAATGAGTCCGTAATATCACTTACTGTTAAAACACCCTCAAGACGCTTTCTGTTTACAACTGGAACTGTTACAACACGCTCATCCTTCATGATGCGCCATGCCGTCTTTAATGAAATATTTCTCTGAACGCCAGGTGTTCTTCTAAAATCAATGTCTCTGACCTGTGTTCTCACATCCTCAACCAGCTCTGGCTCCTGTATGCCAAAATAATTAAGCACATATTTTGTCTCCTCATTTACACGTCCTGCCCTGCAAGCAACATATTGCTTACCGTCATCTGACGTATTTTTTAAATTAGCATACGAAATTGCTGAGCAAATTGAATCTGTATCTGGATTTCTGTGACCTACTACAAAAACCTTTGCCATTTCTTCTTTTTCTTCCATCATTTCGCCTCCATTGTTCACAATTTATTTACATTTTATTCATATTAGAGTCATATATAATTTTTATACTTTATACATAAAGAAAAAGAAATTTTCTTCTTTTCTTTATCCATTTTGCATATAGTGTTTTTCATAATCGCCCCGGTTATCTCCCTCAAGATACCGGGGCCTCCTCTTTGTTTAGTTTTCTTTTTTGTACATTTCGTCTAAATTCCATTTTGTCATCAAAGATCACCATTTTCTTTCATCTGTTCACATTTTACTCAAAAAGCAAAAAGGCTTCGCATATGCATGCAAAGCCCTTTTTTTGTGATTATTTTTCTGCACTCTCGGACTCTGTCTCTTCGTTTTCTGTCTGGGTGAGTGTCTCCTTATTTGATGCTTCCTCAGATGCTGCTGCTTCCTCAGATGCACTTTCAGACTCAGAAGACTCAACAGATGAAGCATCTTCGGACTCGTTTACTGTCTCGCTTTGCGTCTGATCTTCTGTATCTTCTTTCTGAATGCCTGCCATATCAGAAAGAATAAAACTTGTGGAACCGTAAGTTGGAAGTGCCGCCTGCTTTGCCTGATACTTGTTGTAGATAGAAACGCCCATCGCACCTCCTACACATGCGATAAACACTACACATGCGATAAACACTACAACTGCGCCCCACATGGCTGCCATAGTCAGACGTTCTTTGCGTTTTTCCTTCTTGATATTCTCACGGCGGTTTTTCTTATAATTCTTATACTCGTCTACTTTTTTCTGACTCATCGTATACCACCTTTCCTTTGCAGACTTATCAGCCTTGCAAGAACTATCTAAAAGTTTATCATACCTTTACAAAAAAATCCAGTTGTTTTTTCTGGTTTACGGATTCAGATTACTAAAGCCCTTCGGTGTAATGGTTTCGCAATTTACGCGGTCACACCCTGGATATGATAGAAGTTTGCGTATACTCCGTTCTTTGCCATGAGTTCCTCGTGAGTTCCCTCTTCTGCTATGCCATCTTCTGTTAATACAAGTATGCGCTTTGCATTTCTGATTGTTGATAGACGATGTGCAATTACGAGCGTAGTGCGATTTTTCGCCAGATGTTCAAGAGAATCCTGTACGATTTTCTCGCTTTCGTTATCAAGTGCTGATGTTGCCTCATCAAAGATCAAAATTGGCGGATTTTTCAAGAATACGCGCGCCAATGACAAACGCTGTTTTTGACCTCCTGAAAGCTTCACGCCTCGCTGTCCGATATCGGTATTATAACCATCTGGAAGCTGCATAATAAATTCATGCGCATTGGCATTTTTCGCAGCTGCAATTATTTCTTCATCTGTTGCATCCGGCTTTCCATAACGTATATTGTCTTTTACTGTACCTGCAAACAAATAGACATCCTGCTGTACGATTCCTATGTTTCTTCGAAGACTCTTTTGCGTCATCTTTCGAATATCCATACCATCAATATCAATTTCTCCTGATGTTACATCATAAAAACGTGGAATAAGGCTGCACATTGTTGTCTTTCCTGCACCAGAAGAACCCACAAGTGCCACGTATTCTCCTGCCTTAATATCAAGTGTCAAGTTTGACAATACATTTGTATCAGTATCAACATAATGGAACATGACATTCTTAAAAGAGATATCTCCCTGAAGTGTTCCAACATCTACAGCGTGCTTATCATCAACTATATCTGGCTCTACATTCATAATCTCAAGGAAACGCTCATATCCTGAAGCTCCATTTTGAAACTGCTCCGTAAAGCTTACAAGACGCTTAATCGGATCGGTGAAGTTATTGATATACAGCATAAAGGTTACAAGATCAGCAACTTCTAAGGTTTTATTTGTCAAAAATACAGCGCCGGCAACTACTACCACTATGGTAACTAATGTTGTAAAAACACCCATACCAGAGTTATAAATACCCATTATTTTATACGCTGACTTTTTACTCTCCAAAAAGGCATTATTTCCACTCTGGAACTTACCCATCTCAGCGTCTTCATTTCCGAAGCTTTTGACAACACGTACACCTGAAAGGCTGTCCTCAAGCTGTGCATTAATATCAGCAATACGATCACGATTTCTCTTGAATGCTCTTTTTAATTTTCCATTATATACATAAGCAAACACAAGCATAAACGGAAGGCTCGCTGCCGCACAAAGCGCCAAACCACTATGAATATTTAATAAAATCACCATGGTTCCAATAAATTTGATAAGTGAAATCACTACATCCTCTGGTCCATGATGAAACAGTTCACTAATGTCAAACAAATCGTTTGTTACTCTTGACATCAATTGTCCAACCTTTTGATTATCAAAAAAGCTAAAAGACAATTTCTGGTAATGGTCAAAGATTTCTGTTCTCATATCTGTTTCCATCTTTGCACCCATGTTGTGGCCTACTGTTGCAATAAAATAGTTACAGACAAATTCGACTGCAACTAAAGCAATCATAACGACTGCTAGCACAGCAATATCCTTCATCGCCTTATCTGGCTCTTCATAGATAACTGTGCCCGTGATATAGCGCACTACCATCGGGATAATAAGCGTTACAGCTGCTCCCAGAATAGCAAAAAACATATCTGCTGCAAAGCTGCCCAAATATGGCTTATAGTAGCGTGCAAATTTTTTCCATTTGTTTTCTTTCATATTTTTCTCTTTCAATTCTCCTCAAACTTTTATATAGCCATGAGGATGAAAAAACATTCGTCCCCATGGCTTTTTAATTGCTGTTTATTTTAAAACCATTCTCGCAGCACCGTAGATTCCAGCATCATTTCCAAGCTTTGCCAAAACAACCTTTGCTTTGTTGTCTCCTATAATTTTTGCAAACTTGTGATAATACTTTGTTATCACATCAATCAGTACCTGACCTGCTTTTGACACACCGCCGCCGATAACAAATACATCTGGGTCAACTGTCAGTGCCACATTTGCTACAACTAGTCCAAGATACTTTCCAAGTACCTCAACTGCCTCAACTGCCAGATGATCTCCTGCCTTTGCAGCATCAAACACATCCTTTGCCGTAACTGTTTCAAGTGTGCGAAGTGAAGATTCCTCCTTACTTGCAGCGAGAAGCTTCTTTGCGATACGTACAACGCCTGTTGCTGATGCATACTGCTCAAGACATCCGTGATTTCCACAATTACAGGTAGCTTCCTCATCTGGATTTACCGTAATATGACCAAGCTCTCCGCCAACTCCTCTGTGGCTCGGTGCGATCTCTCCATTTATGATGATACCGCCGCCAACGCCAGTTCCAAGTGTCAGCAGTACAACATCAAGATAGCCTTCGCCGCCGCCCTTCCACATCTCGCCAAGAGCTGCAACATTGGCATCGTTTCCTGCCTTTACAGGAATTGATAATAACTCTGACAACTCATTTGCCGGATTCTTATCCTTCCAACCTAAGTTTACACAGATGGATACATATCCAGTATCAAGTGTCGGTCCTGGAACACCGATTCCTGCTCCAGCAACATCTTCCTTTGCGATATTCTTTTCAGCTAACTTTGCTTCTACAGATGCTGCTACATCGTTAAGAATATAAGCGCCTCCATCTTCTTTTCTTGTTGGGATTTCCCACTTATCAAGAAGTTCTCCCTCAGTAGTAAAAAGTCCCATCTTTACGGTTGTTCCGCCTACATCAATTCCAAAACAATATTTTTTCATTTTTATCCTCCATCTCATTTCGTTGCAGAAAAATTTTTTCACTGCTTCTATTGTTTGTTAAAAGTATATCATAGTAATTTTTTCTTTTCAATGGATTATTTGATTATAGTTCGGTTTTGCGAATGGGTGTCCAGTGAACTATAACGAAACTGGTTTCAGGCTTTGCTGCAAATATTAGTTGCATTTTTCCTTGACCTTAGCTATAATAGCGACAGCTAATAAATTTTGACCTCATCAAAGAAAGGATATGACATGCACAGCAGACTTGCCAGAGACCGTTACTTCAATGATTTCTTTCGCTATATCAGCAATTCAGGACAGTTTTCTAAAACAAGACAATTTATCCAGCACGGTGATACTAGCGTTTACAGTCACTGCGTTGCCGTTGCCTATGTAAGTTTATGGTTTTCGTATCGTCTTCATATTTCTGTTTCCAAGCAAAGCCTGCTTATGGGCGCTTTTTTACATGACTATTTTCTTTATGACTGGCATGAGAATGATCCCAGCCATCGTCTGCATGGTTTTACCCATCCAAAGCGTGCTCTAATCAATGCCACTGCTGACTGGAATTTAAGTGACCGCACTCAAAATATCATTCTGCGCCACATGTTTCCGCTGACACCTGTTCCGCCAGCATGTCGTGAAGCATGGCTTGTATGCCTGGCTGATAAGGTCTGCGCACTTGCAGAGACATTTCATATGACCGAACAATTTTTTGCAAGCATTAAGTATCCATATGACATAAAAAATCCCAGACCGTGGTAAAACACGGCTGGGACTTTTTTATTTTATTAACAAAGCGTCTGCTTTCTAATAAATCCAACGCCAATCGGATACGGACCTGTATGAACTGAAATTGTTGCTCCAATCTGAAAACAAGGGCATTCTGCCTCTGTTATTATGCCGCCAAGTGCTGACAAAAGCTGCTTTTGAAATGCAGCAGCTTCTTCACGGTCATAACCAAATCCAATACATAGCTGCCACTTTTTCATGTCGATCTTTCGCTCTTCTATATACTGCTTTAAAAGCTCAATTACCTTAGCCATAGAAGCTTTTCTGCTTCTGCTAACGCCAGAGTTATAAATCTCGCCATCCTTCAAGGTAATTAACGGTTTAATTCCAAGCACTGATGCTGCCAAGCCAGAAAGCTTTCCAATACGTCCACCATGCTTTAAATAATCAATGCTTCCAATTGTAAAGAAGATTCTTCCGCTCTCACGCATATCAAGAAGCTCATTCACACAAGCTTCCATCGGCACGCCTGCTTTGCACATTTTTGCAGCTTCAAGTACAAATAATCCCTGCAAAACAGTATTAACCATCGAATCAATCACTTCAATTTTGGCATCTGGATATGTTTCAAGAAGAATATTTTTTGCATTAGTTGCTGACTGTAAAGAACCGCTGAACTTCGATGTGATACAGATACAAACGATTCCCTTTCCCTGCTTTATAATAGGCTCAAAAACTTCCATATAATCCTGCACAGATGGAAGAGATGATTTTGGAAATACACCTTTATTATCTACCATTTTCTGATAGAAATCGCGTACACCAATATCCACGCCTTCCTTCATATAATTTTTCTCATCAAATGATACATAAAACGGTACAACCGTGATATTTTCTTTGGCAGCCAGATCCTTTGGCAGATCACAGGAGCCATCACTGATAATGCAATACTCTGACATAAAACTGCACCTTTCTATTTTTTTCACAAGCTCTCGCTTAGTTTTTATCTTCCTTGAATCATGGTATCACTAATTTTTTATTGTGTCAATAATAAAACGAGATCTGGTTTTGAAAACTACTTTAATTAATTTTATACAAATAGCTTCTTCCACATTTTCCGCTTCGTTCTACCAGTCCTAACTGCCAGAGGATAAGAAGTACTGTTCCTGCCAGCTTTCGTGGTATTTTCACTAACTTTGCCAGATCTTCACTTGTGAAGGGTTCTTCTAGCTCTAATGGCAGAAACTGCAGATAGTCTTTGGGGGTGTCTAGAATTACTTCGTCTTCGAGGCGAAGCGGCAGTCTATCATAACGCTTCGAGCCTCTCTTTTTATCTCTGCTCCAGCCATTTAATAAGCGATACTCTTCCATATCCATTAAAACAAGACGCACATGAAAATTAGGATCCTGAAGAAAATTGCGAATTGTGTAGAGTTCTTTAAAGGCAAGATAAGGATTTCCTTTTTTTGGTGATTTTCGTTTCTGTGTTATTTCACCTGTTTCTTCATTGATCCAGCAAACCCACTTATCATAAGAAATCGGATATACTACTGTTACAGGATAGAGCGGTAAAAATTTGTCTAGCTTTGGCTTTAAACGATACAGCGCCCTTGTCTGAATCTCTATCACCTCATCGTCTGTAAAAATATCAGCGACACCTTTTTCAAGTGGAATCTCATGATGAGAGGAATCTGGCTCATAATAATATTTTAAGACAGCATGAACTGTCTTTTCCGAGAGTGTCCCAATTCCGTCTCGAATATGTGTCTTTCCTACCACCTGATCGAGTGCATATTCAAAGCGCTCTCGTTGCGACCTAGTTGTGCGAATCAGCTCATCCTGTACTTTTTTTGCCATCTTTGGTATCTCTTTTCTTTTTCCTCTTGATTTTTTTATTTTTTTGTATATAATATGTATATATCAATATGTAGTTTTAAAAACTACATGCAGTAATATTCATATAAAGCTATTAAGAACTATTTTATCAGGAAAGGCAGGTATGATTATGAATACATCTACAGCATATTACAGCGGCGCTGAATCTATTTCAAATAAAAAATTTGCAAACAATCAGGCCCGGCGCCATACCCTATATATTAAAGACCCAGCAAGTGCAATAACACATTTTATCGGTGCTATTTTTTCACTCGGTGCATCTTCACCGCTTTTAATAAAAGCTGCACAAACGCATCAGCCTGTAAATATCATTGCAATGATCATTTACTCAATCAGTCTTGTTGCTCTTTATTCTGCAAGTACAGCTTACCACACTATTCCAGCAGGACATCCTTATGAGGAAACGCTCAAAAAGCTTGACCATATGATGATTTTTGTGCTGATTGCCGGAAGCTACACACCAGTATGCCTCTTAGCAATTCCTGGTATGACAGGCTATATTCTGTTGGCAGTCGTGTGGATTATTGCACTTCTTGGCATGGGGTTTAAATATTTCTGGGTTTACTGTCCAAAGTGGATCTCTTCTGTTTTGTATATTGCACTTGGCTGGGCATGTGTATTTGCATTTCCTCAGCTTCTAAACACACTGAGCATTGGATGCTTCTTATGGCTTCTTGCCGGCGGTCTTATTTACACTGCAGGCGGTATCATCTATGCACTAAAATTGTCTGCTTTTGAAAATCGCCACATCAATTTTGGATGCCACGAGATTTTTCATCTGTTTGTAATGGCTGGCAGCTTCTGCCATTATATCGTGATGTATGTCTACCTGCTCCAATAATAAAAAGCCCCTTGATGGGGGCTTTTTTATTTTACTCTAACTCTGCTGCCAGCGCACTCATCTGCTCCTTGATCTGTGGCTTTGCCTGTTTGGTAACAGCGCTGCGCACAGTCACTACCGGCTCTGCAAATGTCAGTTTCTTGCATCCTTCAAGCATCTTTTGCATAACCTTTGCTGCCATTGGTGCCCAACTGCCATTTTCGATAAAGCCAACAATACGGTTTTGATAGTTATGCTCAACAAGCTGATTAATAAATGTCTTCATACACGGATAGATGTCTGCATTATAGGTGATTGAAGCTAACACTAAACTGCTGCAGCAAAATGCATCAGCTACAGCCTGTGCCATATCGCATCTTGCCAGATCATGCACTATTACTTCCTTTCCATTTTTGCGAAGCTCTTCTGCCATCATAAGCGCTGCTTCTTTTGTATTTCCATATACAGAAGCATATGCAATCACAACTGCCTCTTTTTCTGGTGTGTAAGTTGACCACAGCTGATAAAGATTTACATAGTGAGACAGATCACTTGTCAGTACCGGGCCGTGAAGCGGACAGATTACTGCAATATCAAGCGCAGCTGCCTTCTTTAAAAGTGCCTGCACCTGAACACCATATTTTCCTACAATACCAATATAGTAGCGTCTTGCATCATCATCCCACGGCTCATCACAGTCGAGTGCGCCAAACTTTCCAAAGCCATCAGCTGAAAACAGTACCTTCTCACTGCTCTCATATGTAACCATAACCTCTGGCCAATGCACCATCGGCGCCATCACAAAATGAAGTGTATGTGCACCTAATGAAAGTTCACTCATCTCAGAAGCAACAATTCTTCTGTCTGCATAATCATTTCCAAAGAACTGCTTCATCATGACAAATGCCTTTGCAGTTGCCACTACTGTTGCCTGCGGATATTCCTCTAAAAAGCGGCTGATATTTGCAGAGTGATCTGGCTCCATATGCTGAACGATAAGATAATCTGGCGTACGTCCTGCAAGCACTGCCTTTACATTTGCCATCCATTCCTCTCCAAAATGAATATCTACAGTATCCATAACTGCGACTTTCTCATCAAGAATCACATATGAATTGTATGACATGCCATTCGGCACTTGATACTGTCCCTCAAATAAATCAACCTGATGGTCGTTAACTCCAACATAACGAATTGAATCTGTCACCTGCATAATTTTATCCTTTCATGTCATGATGTCATTTTGTTTGAATAATTATTGTTTGTTTGAATATTCTTTATCAACGCACTTTGCGAATGATGACTGTCTTACTCTGCGAGTCCAAATGCATCATGCACTGCATTCATCGCACGCAGCGCATCCTTCTCCGGAATCAATACTGTTATACGAATCTCAGATGTTGCAATCATGTTAATATTGACATTTTCATTATACAGACACTCAAACATCTTTGCTGCAACACCTGGATGAGACATCATACCTGATCCAACTACTGAAAGCTTTACAACATCACAATTGTATTCGATATGATCAAATCCAAGCTGCTCTTTGCAGCTGTTTAACAGCTCAACTGCATCATTTAAATTGTTGTGCGATACAGTAAAGGAAATATCCTTTGTTCCATCACGTCCTACAGACTGAATAATGATATCAACATTGATATTATTCTTTGCAAGCGTATGGAACAGCTTAAATGCACTTCCTGGCACATCTTCAATTCCTATTACCGAGATACGATCTGCCTCTCTGTCAAGTGCTACACCGCTGATCAACATTCTTTCCATTTTCTTTCCAACTCCCTTCACAATTGTTCCTTCGGACTCATTTAAACTAGAGCGCACAACAAGCTGTACGCCGTATTTTTTTGCAAGCTCAACACTACGGCTGTGCAGCACTCCTGCGCCAAGCGCAGCCAAATCAAGCATCTCATCATATGAGATAGACTCAAGCTTTCGTGCAGTCGGCACAAGCCTTGGGTCAGCCGTATAAACACCATCAACATCGGTATATATTTCACAAGCATCAGCATGAAGCACAGCTGCAAGTGCAACTGCTGTTGTATCTGAGCCTCCGCGTCCAAGTGTTGTATAATCATCATATTTATTTACACCCTGAAAGCCTGTCACGATAACGATCTTTCTGTCATCGAGCTCACGGCGAATACGCTCCGTGTCAATTTTTTTCAGACGGGCATTTCCATACGCACTTGTTGTCCTCATTGGTACCTGAAATGCATTTAATGATACAGCACGAACACCAAGCTGTACCATAGCCATAGCCATTAATGACACAGACATCTGCTCTCCGATTGTAAAGAGCATATCCATCTCTCTCTTTGGTGGATTTGGGTTGATATCCTTTGCTTTTGCGATAAGTTCATCTGTATATTTTCCCATCGCGGAAAGTACGACTACCACGTCATTTCCAGCCTCATAATCGCGAATACAGCGCTTTGCTACATTAAATATTCTGTCTTTGTCGGCAACTGAAGTTCCGCCGAATTTTTTTACTATCAGCATGTTCACTCATTTCTCCGCAAAAAGCGGTCTTTCTTATATTTTATAATAATACCAGTACCCCATATGGTGCTACCTCATATGTACCTTCAATCTCGTTTCCTGTCAAACGATCTGTTACTTTTTTCTTTAACGTAATCTCGCACGCCTGTGCCTTATAATTTAACACAAAGTACTGATCACCGCGCTTTGCAAGCTCACATCCTTCTGGAAGCACAAGCCATGGCGCCGGTGTCTGAATACTAAGTGCCTCTAAAAAGGCATCTGCTGTCTCTTCTGCAAAACAGCCGCCAAAGTAAATGGCCAATCCCTTACCTGTATTCTTTGTCACAAGCGCTGGCTTTCCATCATAATAGTTGCCCTCGAAAAATCCCTCTGCCTTACCGCCAAATGCCGGCTCTAGCACATCATTAAATACAGGTGCCGGAATGCGCTTTTTATTCCAATTGACATATTCCATTGGCTCCCCTGGTGCCAGGAATGTAAAATCTTCTACTGTGACACCGCAAAGCTCTGCTGCTTCTCCTGGCATTGGCTGCATCGGGCAGCGTCCGTATATATCCTTATATCCAGTGCGGCATCCCATGACAAGCTTTCCGCCATTTGCCACGTACTGAGTTAGAATTTCAGCGCGCTCTTTCGTGAGGATTGCAGCATGAGGATATACAAGAAGTTCATATTTCTCCAGATCCTTAAGATTTGTTTCTTCCCTAAAATCCACAAAATCAAATGGTATGTGTTTCTTCTGAAGAGAACGAAACCATCCATCTGTGCTGAAGTTTCTAAGCGGACCATGCCATACATCCTTTTGTCCATCCCACTCATTGTCGTAGTCGCATAAAATGCCTACAGCTGCCTCATATGGATGACCAGCTACGTCCTTAATTGCCTCAAAATCTGCCTTTACCAAAGACAGTTCTTCAAGACGGCGATTAGGGCGATTACTGTAATCATTTAATCCATGCCAATAGATTTCAGTTCCAAATGAGCAAGTTCTCCAACGGAAGAAGCTTACAAAATCTGCTCCGTGCGCAACAGACTGCATAGTCCAAAGACGCAGCTGTCCCGGCTTCGGACTTGCCTGATGAATCCTAAAATTCCAGCCGCCAGGTCCTGCCTGCTGCTCCATAATGCCAAACAACGGTGAAATAGCTCTTGTTCTTGCCAGATTGAAAGAAGAATTTCTATCCTTCAAATCACCTTCACCGCCATCAGGACGATCCATAGCATAAGCAAAGTTTGGATAGCTGTCGTACATGATAAAATCTACACCCGACTCCATCAGCTTTTGATAGTCAAGATTTCCAAAAATACCATTTGTTGTGATAAAGCGATCCCCTGCTGTCTCTCTTACAATTGACGCCTGCAGTGCCAGATAGTGGACTGCACTGTGAGAAATAAAACGAACCTGCTCAAGCTGCATATGCGGATTTGCAATGCCTGTGCCCACTGTACTTCTTCTTGCCAGATGAATCTGATCCCAATCTGTGTACGTCTGACTCCAGAATATCGTACCCATCTTCTCGTTAAGATTATCAAGAGTACCAAAACGCTCCTTTAAAAAGGCGCGAAATGCCTCATGATCACTCTTAGAATAATACTCATTTGTCTCACAGTTAACTTCATTATCAAGCTGCCATCCAATAATGCAGTCATACTTATTAAAATGCTCTGCCATACGTCTTGTAATCTTCTCGCAGAACTCTAAATATTTTGGTGAAGTTAAATTATGCTGCCATCTCATACCATGGTACATAAGATTTCCATCACCATCTGCATTTAATGTTTCAGGATACTTCTCAGACAGCCATGCCGGCGGTGTTGCTGTAGGCGTGCAAAAAACAACCTTCATATTTTCTTCGGCAGCAAGCGCCAGAAATTCATCCCAAAATGAAAAATCATATTTTCCTTCTTCTGGCTCCATAAGTGCCCATGAAAACTCAGCAAGACGAATTACTTCAATGCCATACTGCTTCATGCGCTGCAAATCGTCTTTCCACAGCGCACGATCCCAGTGCTCTGGATAATAACATACACCAAGCGTCAATTTTTCCATCTCGATTGAATGTCTCATTTTATTATCGTACCTATCCTTTCTCTTGTCTGATGAACCTTTCTATATTTTCCCTTCATGGTGCGCTTAGGAAGTTCCTCTAGTACAAGCGCACCCTTTCCATTTAAAATCTCCACATATGTGATACTCTCGCGAATGTCAATCGCTCCAATATCAGTCTTTCCGTCTACGCCATCAATACTGCTTATCGCGCCAACAACATCACCGCTTCTTAACTTCGATTTTTTTCCACCGCCAATTGTAAGATTCATAATCTGTCCGCCAAACACATCCTGCTTCTTCTTTTTGCGTGGACGTTTCTGACGCTGACGCTTTAAAAAGGCACTGCGAGCATTTTCAACATCCTCAGCTGCCGGCGGCTTTAAAATTGCCAGTCCTACTCCAGTAAAAGACTCAATCGAGTTAAGCATTTTTTGCTCGTCTTCGCGTATCAGACTTACAGCACGGCCTGTCTCTCCTGCACGTCCTGTTCTGCCAATCCGATGAACATACACTTCCTTGTTAGTCGGAAGATCGTAATTAAACACATGTGTAATATTTTGAAAATCTACACCTCTTGCCGCCACATCTGTTGCGATAAGAATACGAAAGCCCTGTGCCCTAAAATCTTCAATTGTTCTTGTGCGCACCTTCTGATCAATCATACCATGAAGCATACCACATGCAATGCCTTCTTTTCTCAAACGGTAATATAGTACCTCGACCATCTCTCTTGTACCGCAAAAAACCATGGCATTGTCTGGATTTTCCATAGTAAGAATATCAAGAAAAAGAGGAAGCTTCTTCTCATCCTCGTCAACAAAATAGCCAACCTGCTCAATTGTATCTGCTGTCTCTGTATCATTTTCAATTTTAACTTCAAGCGGTTCATGCATAAACTGCGCGGCAAGCGCTTCAAGACGTTCTCCCATAGTTGCAGAAAACAGCATAAACACTGGCTTTCCCTCAAGATGCATCAAAATATTTCTGACATCTTCAATAAAGCCCATATCCAGCATCAAATCAGCCTCATCAATCACGACATAACGCACCTTCGACAGATCAAGCGTGCCTCTCTTACAATGATCAAGCACACGTCCCGGCGTACCAACTACGATATGTGTCTTTTGCTTTAGAGTTAAAATCTGCTTTTCCATTGGGAAGCCGCCGTACAGCACCGGAACCTTCAAACGCTTAAAACGGCCAATAGCGTAGAGTTCGTCCTTCACCTGAAAGGCAAGCTCTCTTGTCGGCTCTAAGACAAGTGCCTGCGCAGTATTCTGCTCCCAATCGGCAAAATTGCAGATCGGAATCGCAAATGCTGCCGTTTTTCCGCTTCCTGTCTTTGACTTTGCAATGATATCGCGTCCATTTAAAATGGACGGAATCACAGCAGCCTGAATTTCTGTCGGCTGTGTATAGCCAAGCGCATCAAGTGCGCCTAAAATATCCTCCTCTAGCGGATACTGTCGAAACTGATTTTCCATATTTTCCTATGTTTTCCTTACTTTTTTAATTAATCAAGCTGTTTTAGAATGGATGTGCCGATTGTTCCCTCTGGCATAGCTACACCAAAGTTATCTGCAATCGTAGCTCCAATCACAGCAAAACAATTCTGATCGTCGATTCTTCCACTAGTCTTCATAGATGGTGAATAAGCTAAAAATGGTACACGCTCCTTTGTGTGGTCAGTTCCCTTAAAGGTCGGATCATTTCCATGATCTGCTGTCACAATAACAAGATCTTCTTCCTTCATCTTCTCTAAAAACTGTCCTAACAGTACATCAAACTTTTCAAGCTCCTCTGCATAGCCCTGCGGATTTCTTCTGTGTCCCCAAAGCGCATCAAAATCAACAAGATTAGTAAAGCAAAGTCCTGTAAAGTCCTGATCAAGACATTCAATAGTCTGCTCCATTCCCTGCACACTGCTCTTTGAGCGAATCGCCTGCGTAATTCCCTCTCCATCAAATATATCGCGAATCTTTCCAATACTGATAACATCAAAGCCAGCTTCCTTTAATGCGTCCATTGCTGTTTTTCCATATGGCTTAAGCGCATAGTCGTGACGATTTGCTGTTCTTTTAAACTCGCCCTTTTTCTTTCCCACATAAGGTCTTGCAATGACACGTCCTACCTTCCACTCTGGCTTCATAGTCAACTCTCTGGCAATCTTACAGCAGCGATACAGCTCATCTAATCCAAATGTCTCCTCATTTCCACAAATCTGAAGAACAGAATCAGATGAGGTATACACGATCATGGCACCTGTCTTTATTTCTTCTTCTGCAAGTTCATCTAAAATCTCTGTTCCGCTAGCTGCCTTATTTCCAATCACACGATGACCAGTTTCCTTTTCTAGTGCCTCAATTAATTCTTTAGGAAATCCAGTATCGGTAAAGGTCTGAAATGGTGTCTTAATCTCAAGACCCATCATCTCCCAGTGACCAGTCATGGTGTCCTTGCCGTTGCTTTTTTCATTTAATCTCGCATATTTTCCAATGCGGTCTGACGGCTGCGGGCTTGTCAAAACAGGGGCTGGATGAAGCTGTGTCAATCCCATACGAATAAGATTCGGGATCTTAATCTCTGGCACCTTATCTGCGATATGACCAAAAGTATCACATCCAACATCTCCATAATCAGCTGCGTTATCCATGGCACCGATTCCAAATGAATCAATCACAATCGTAAAAATGCGACGATACTTCATATATAAAACCTCCTGAAACTTCTTTCTTTTTCTGGCCTTTAGTATACCAAAAAGCAATTTTTATGTAAAGTAGCTCGGTCATTGTCAAGCAATTTCTTTTGTGATACAATGCAAATCAGAAACAACTATTGGAGGAAACTTTTTTGAATCAGCTGAAAAACACAAACTCGCCTGTCATTTTAATTGCAGACGATGACCGTGATATTTTATCAATTATAGAAACTATTCTTCAGGAAGATGGCTATCAGACACTTACTGCTTCTGACGGTGAGCAGGCTGTTATGCTTGTTCAAACACATGCAGTACAGCTTCTGATTCTTGATATTATGATGCCAAAAATGAATGGTCTTCAGGCTGCCACGCAAATTCGCAGACTGACAAATGCACCAATTTTAATGCTGTCTGCAAAAGGTGAACAAAGTGACCGCGTTATCGGGCTGAATATGGGAGCCGATGATTATCTTGTAAAGCCATTTTTCCGTGATGAGCTTCTTGCACGTGTCCATTCTCTGCTGCGCCGCTATTTGTCACTGGGCTCTGCCTCAGACAATTCAGGCAACCTTTTGCAATATTATGAGCTAACACTGAATACGGAGCTGAAAAAATTATATGTACGCGGCGATGAGATACGTCTGACTGCCACGGAATATAAAATCATGTCTCTTTTATTATCCAGACCTGGGCGCATTTTTCCCGCAGAGGAAATCTATGAGCGTGTCTGGGAGCAGGACAGCTATTCAGTCGAAAATACTGTTATGATACATATCAACCGGCTGCGCAAAAAAATTGAGCTGAATCCAAAAAAGCCGGAATACTTAAAGGTGGTGTGGGGAATTGGTTACAAAATTGAGAAATAATAAAATCTTATGTATTATATGGGTGCTTTTTTGTTCCTTATTTTTCTTTGCGGCAATCAGGCAATATTCTGTTGATTCTTTAGATGGATATTTTTGCCGTCATTCTATCGACTATACAAATCAATATTCACTAACGCCTCCTACAACACCTGCTTATACCACAGAAGATATTTCTGCAAGCTACACTGTTGTCTCCTACTTAGATAATGTTACTATGCCTACAGCTTCTGACTATACCGGCTATACAGCTTTTATATTCTATATGACTATGGCTGGCTTTTTTCTATGCATAATTGGAGGCTTCTTTTTTAATGGCTTTCATCCAAAATTTTATCAGGAAGTATTTCTTTTTTTATTTTTCTTTTGTCTGTTTCAGCTTCTAGGAGACAGCCTTCCTGTTTTGATTTACCAAAACTTTGGTAAGCTTGTTTGGCCTTTTCTATTTCTTTGCATTGTTCTAGGCATAATCTGTGCTGTCAGTCTGCTTTGCTTTTTATGGAGTTGGAACAGCAAAGGCTTTCATGGCAGTCTATTTGGTGAATGGCTTTTTCAAAAAATCTCTGCCAAAAAGCTTTCATCTCAGATTTTCTATGTTATTCTTACATCTTTTATTTTATCTGCAGCTGCCTGCGCCATACTCATTAGAATTGCCCGAACTTATTTTTACAATTTTCAAGCCTCAAAATTTTTTGTACCATTTTTCGTTTTTGCTTCACTGATTATCTTTATTAGTATTCTTTTTTTCTTTTTAATGGGACAGCACTCGATAACAGCAGATATGGACTTAGTTATCCAAAAAAGCATTCGCACAACTTTGGAACAGGAACGGTTAAAGGTTGACTTAATAACAAACATTTCTCATGACTTAAAGACACCGCTTACTTCCATTATCGGCTATGGTGAACAGCTTTCCAGACAGATGCTGCCACCAGAGACAGACGCGCTTGTTTCTAAGCTTAACCATAAAAGCTTATATCTTCTTGATATGGTGGAGGAAGTTTTTGAACTCTCCAAAGCCTCAAGCGGTCATTTGCCGATGAAACGCGAAACTATTGATATTGGACGTCTTTTGGAACAAACGCTTGGTGAGATGGACGAAGAGCTTTGTGCATCTGGTTTTCAACTAAAAAAAGATTACCCTATGACTGGTATGCTTGTCTTATGTGATGGTCTTCATATGCACCGCGTTTTTCAAAATTTATTTGATAATGCATTAAAATATGCCTGCCCACAGACACGAATCTTCATTCACGCCAGTCAGCGCAGTGATCAGTTTTGTGAAATTCGCATTCGAAACACATCGCGTGTTCCACTTGATTTTGATCCTGAAGAAATTACAAAACGGTTTGTTCGCGGTGAAAAAGCCAGAACGGGAGAAGGAAGTGGTCTTGGTCTTGCCATTGCAAAAACTTACACAGAAAGCTGCGGCGGTCAATTTCATATTGCGATAGAGGATGACTGCTTTATTGCCGTAATATGTCTGCCGTCAATCACATCATGAAAGAGTTTTGAAAGAGTTTTATCGCCTTAGCTGAAAGATTTTTCCAATACAATACACCTGTAAATCAATTAAACGGCAGGTGATATTATGAACGAGAAAAAACATGAAAAAAATTATGGAATTGAATGGCTTCGCATTTTATCTATGTATATGGTAGCAGTCCTTCATACACTGGGACAAGGCGGTATTTTAGGCTCTTTTAAACAGGGTGATCTTAGTTTTTCTATTGCATGGTTTCTAGAAACAGCGGCTTTTGGCGCTGTTGACTGCTTTGCACTAATCAGCGGCTATGTTGGATATCACTCACATTTTCGATATAAAAAGGGTCTGCGTCTTTGGTTTCAGACCTTTTTTTACACGCTTGGAATCACTATTTTATTTGCCATATTTATGCCAGAAGCTGTCACAAAGGATCAATGGATTGCTGCCTTCTTTCCTATCATGAAAAAGCAATATTGGTATATGACAGCCTACGCCGGATTATTTATTTTAATCCCAATTTTAAATCGTGCAATTGTCAATCTTTCTGGAAGAGAACTTCTTAAGATTTGTATTGCTATTTTTCTTGTATTTTCGCTTATTCCCACGCTTTTAAATGAAACTGTTTTCGGCCTTGGAGGCGGCTACAGCGCAATCTGGCTTTTGCTTCTCTATATTTGCGGAGGCTTCTGGGGAAAATACCACGAAATTTGCCTGACACACTTGCCAGATTTTTGTTTTCGTCATCGTCTTTTTCTGCCATTTTTATTTTATCTGCTCTGCACAACTATAAGCTTTCTATTAAAAATGTTTGGCTTTTCCCAATATGTCAGCTACACCTCGCCAACTATTTTCCTTGGCTCTTGTGCCTTGTTCTTTCTTTTTTCTCTTATGCCCTGCAGCAAAAAGAGCAGTCGCGTAGCTTCATTTCTCGCCCCGTCTGCTCTTAGCGTATATCTGATTCATGTGCATCCTCTGATATGGAATCATCTGATGCTTTATTTTGCTATCGGCCATTTTCCTTCTGGTCCTATGCTCTTTGTCTGGGTTATAATTGCCGCTCTTTGCATTTACCTAGTATGCACAATTATTGATCTTCCAAGAAGATTACTATGGTACATAGCGACACGTTTTTTTATAAAGCCGAACTAGGCTCTGTTTTATTAAGTGCTACTACTGCCTTGAAAAGATCACCGTCCGTTACAAGATGAAGTGATCCATTCTGCAGTCTCATCAGGCTTTGTGCAATTGAAAGTCCAAGACCATTTCCGCTTGTGCTTCTGGAATTATCACCTCTTTTAAATCGCTCAAACAACTCATCTTCTGATAGATTGAGCTGATTTTTTGAAATGTTTTTCAGCGTAATCTCTACCTGATCGTGCTCTTTCACAGCCACGTCCATGTAGACACGTGTATTTCCAAGTGCATATTTACAAATATTGCCAAGCAAATTATCGAAAACACGCCACAGCTGACTTCCATCTGCCAGAACAAAAATATCATCTGGTAATGGTGAGGCAATGAGTGTCAAATTTTGTTCAGCCAGGCGCTGCTCATACTCACCTGATATCTGCGCCAAAAGCACATTTAAATTACATGGCTTTATTTCAACATGAATATTTCCTGTAGATGCCTTTGATGCCTCTATCAAATTTTCAATAAGACGCTTCAATTTCTGCGACTGCTTTCCAAGCACCTCTGCATATTCTTGAATATTTGGGTTATCTGTCTTTTCTTTAGTGATTAAATCAGCATAGTTTATAATGGAAGTCAACGGTGTTTTAATATCATGCGAAACATTTGTGATTAGCTCCGTGCGAAGACGCTCACTTTTTAATCTCTCCTCAACAGCCTTGTTAACTCCCTCACCGATTCGATTTAAATCTTCTCCATGTGCCTTTAAAGAACCGCACATATGGCTTGTATCTACGCGGTAGCCGTCTTGTCCGTCCCTAAGCGCTTCACCAGCAATCTTTAGCTTATAAAAGCACAGGCAAAAATACCAAAATACACTTGGAATTAAAATCACAAGCACTGCACAAAACAAAAAACGAAGCGTAGAACCGACTGTTCCATTATAAAAAATATTATCGCGTCCGCTGGCAAAAAGACTTACCAAAAATAAAAACAGAAGTACACTTACAATGCTGCAGCTGACCATAAAAGGAATCACAATTCCTGCTCTTTGTGCTGCACTATTTATCTTTTCATATAGAGAACCGCTTGCAAGAAGTCCTCTGTCCTTTCTTTGAACAATATTTTCACAAAAATGCATCAGCACAGCTGAACCGAGCATTCCAATATATGTGTACTCTCCCGAACTGATTGACATACAAAGAAGGATTACTTCTGCTGCAAAATAAATAGCTGCGCAGCATTCAATTGGCATGCCATAAAGCCCATTTGGATGCTTTAATTCTTTCTGGGACTTTTTATGAGCACGACAAATAATAATCTTTGCACCATGATAAAAGAAAAATGCACATACAAGAACAAACAATACAGCAGATGCTACATTTCCAAGCTCTCCCAAACCATAACGCTTCAGTATGCCAATCTGATACATAAGCTCACGAAAAAACATGATCATACAAAAACCAGTCATCATGCACATCAGATAAGCTAGTATATATGCTGGAAATGTGGCAGACAGTTTTTCTGGCTTTAATTTTTCTTTTAATTTTCCCATAAATTCTCCCTTCAAATTTGCAACACTTTGCAAATCGCTACTCATATCTTTCCATCTTTCATGCACAAGATTCGATCACACTGTCGTGCAATTTTTTCATCATGCGTTACGATTACAATTGTTTTGCCTTTGTTACAGATCTCTCGAAGAATATTCATGACTTCCTGACCCGTCTTGGAATCAAGCGCTCCTGTTGGCTCATCTGCCAGTAAAATTTCCGGATCATTTACTAAAGCCCTGGCAATCGCAGTTCGCTGTTGCTCTCCGCCTGAAAGTAGGCTCACACGCATTTTTTGCAGCTTTTTCAGCCCTAATGACTTTAACAACTGATCAATTCGAAGCTTGTCAATTTTCTTTTTACTGTAATCCAGTGGTATCCGAATATTTTCGAGTACTGTATCGTCTCGAATCAATGCAAAATCCTGAATGACATAACCAAATATTTCATTTCGAATCCTGGCCATTTCTTTTTGGCTTTTTCCTGTTACTTTTTTTCCTTTTAGCCAATACTCTCCCGATTCTGCAACATCCAAACATCCTATAATATTTAGCAGTGTTGATTTTCCGCATCCACTGGCTCCCATAATAGCTGTCATTTCACCGTTATTGATAGACAAATCAATTCCTTTTAATACCTTTGCTGTTCTTTTTCCAACTGAAAATGATTTGCAGATTCCTTGCAGCTCAATGATTGCTTTTTTTTCATTATTCACATCCATACAATTTCACCTTTATTCATAAGTTTTAAAAATCTGACTGATTTCCATTCGATTCCATTTCAACAATGGTATAAACAAAATGACACCTAACAATACAATTCCAAACAGCCCTCCTGCTATCACTGCAAAAGCTGTTTTGAAAATAATTGCAGAAAACACAAGTCCAATCAAAATTGGCACCAATATTTGGATCATCATTTGCAAACCAATTTCGTATTGTGTTGCACCACATAGCATATAGATTGAATTTTGCTTCATATGAGTATTAATGTACTGAAGCAGCATCGTTATACTTCCTATGACACAATATAGAAGCAATGCACCCAACATTGCACAATCTCTGCTATACACATTCTGATAATAAGTATTCACCACTTCAATCTGCTCTCGAAACGATACAAAATCAAAATCAAATAAACCAAGCTCTTTTGATTTTGCAGAAATATCATTCAGTACTTCAACTGAATTTGTTTCCAATTGTAATACATGAAACAAATTTACATTTCGATAGCCATTATTGAAAGATTCTCTTGGAATCCACGGAATAACAAACGCGGAATCGAGTGAAATTATCCGATTTCCCACAACTGGTTCTAAATAAAAAGCATCCTTATCCAGTACTCCTACAATTTCAAATAGACTCTTATCTGATACCTCATTTGTGAGTCTTGTTCCGATTGGATACGTTGCTGCTACCTCAGCCCCCACCAAAACAGGTATCGGCTCATCTTCATTGATTTGTCCATTCCATTCGCTGTCATAAAAGATACGCCCTTGCTGCAAATTGATCTGATACAGATCAAAAAAGTTTTTATTGATCTGTAAAACTTCGATGTCTTTCCCGTTCCAACGCACCTTGTCTTTCATATGAATGTACATTTCAACATTCTTAGCTGTATATTCGTATAACTCTTTGCATTTTTCTTCTGCACCCTCTGCCACCAATGTATTCATAATAGTAGGTACATCAGTTTTATCAACAACTGCATACATATTTTTATGCTCACTATATTCATACATTTTTGTAGAAAACGCACGCGCCTGATCAAATGTTACAGCAATGAAGGCAAATAATAGGACGGAAGTGATGATCTGTGCATAAATTGGAAGATACCTTCCAAAATACTTTCGCACCTCTCGTAATGCATATTTTATAGTTGTCATTTTACTCAGCTCCATTTCAAAATTAGTGATAGTTGATGGTTTCTCTTTTACCTTTCAACTTTGTTTTCGAAGCTCCATTATATTTTTTCTCACATATCTGTGGATTGATAATCCGCCAAATAGAATCAATATCAACCATTGAATTAGACAATTGATGATACCAAAAAGCAATGCAATACTCGTGATTTCCATATAATTTTTTGCAATTAGGATTCCAATCATCATTCCAATTAAAATAAATAGCCCTGTTGCCTCACCAAATAAAATCATTATTTTTCGAAATATTGTTCCATCTGTTCCGCCAACCATTTTTCTTACTGCAATCTCTGTTCTTCTGTAATTAGCCCAGCAACTCGCAACGTTTCCAAAGTTTAACAAATTCAGCAATACCAATAACCCCATCTGCAATAAATAATATGTGGCATCTTGTGAATTTTTCAATCGTTCCAATAGATATCCCTTTGAAGAATCTTCTAACACAACAATCTGCGCATATTGATTTTTTGTTAAAATTTGATTTTGTAATTCCTGAAATATCAAATTCGTATTCTGCCCACCATCTAGATAGTAAACTCCCGTTACTGCGGTATCTGGCGCTTGCTCAAGTGCGTTGCTTTGCATTGATTCAAACTCATTTGAATAAAGCAACTCTCCATTTTGGCTATTTGCTTTTAACACATTTATGGTTTCGATTTGTGCTTTTTCCTGCAAAAATAAAAGGAACTCTTTTTGCCGAAATGCTTCCTGTGAATCTGCCTGCAGAATCGAAATTTTCATTGTGTAATCTGAAAATCCCGTTGCCAATCCCCGTTCCTTATCAGTAAATGCGATGGCAAAAATCGAATCCACCATAATAATTCCGCCCATCATTGCACAAAAGAAAAAGAGAATACCATACTTTTGCAAAAATTTACCCATAATCTGAACTCCTATTCGCCTCTTTGCTTGTCTACTTACCTCTCTGCTTCTCTATTATTTAGCCACTTTCATCACAATCATTCACTCAAACTTATAGCCCTGTCCCCAGACGACTTTAAAGTGTCTCGGATCTGATGGCTCTATCTCAAGCTTTTCTCGCAAGTGGCGAATATGTACAGCTACGGTTCCCTCGCTTCCTATCGGCGTATCCTTCCAAACCTCGCTGTAGATTTGTCTTGGTGAAAAGACCTGCTTTGGATGAGACATTAAAAATTTTAAGATCTCATATTCAGTCGGAGTGAGTGATACTTCTTCGCCGTCCATTGTAACCTGCTTTGTGCGATCATCCAGTGTCACACCTCCACAGCTAAGCACTTCTTTTTTGTTGCTGTCTTCGCTGCCTCCCAACTTATTGTATCTGCGAAGCTGAGAACGCACTCTCGCTAACACCTCGATTGGATTAAATGGTTTTGTAATATAATCGTCTGCACCTACATCAAGACCAAGCACCTTATCAGCATCTTCACTTTTTGCAGTTATTAAGATAACTGGAACATTACTCTTTTCGCGTATCGCGCGAAGCGCCGTGATTCCATCCATCTCTGGCATCATGATATCAAGAAGAACAAGCGATACATCACCTTTTTTTACAAAATCAAGTGCCTCTCTTCCCGTATATGCACATAGAAGCTCATAGTTTCTGTTCGACAAGTAAATCTGAAGTGCCCTGACAATATCCTTATCGTCATCGCATATTACAATCTTGTCGATTTTTTCAGCAGAAGCTGCTGTTTCTTTTTTCTCTATATTAACGTTATTATTCATACTCATTTTTTCAATGCCCTTTCTCTTTTCTGTCCATAGTATACAATCTTTTAGTTTAAGAATAAACAGGGAAAATCTTTAAATTTTGTTTAAGAAGGGCTTTGCGCGAACTGTAATTAAAAAATGAATTTAGGGCAGGCTGTAAAATAAATCAGCCTGCCCTAAATTCATTTTTTGTTTTGTCAGCACTTATACAATACTATGTTCTCGTGCTGCCTCGATTTTTCCTGTTTTATTCAGGTAAATATAATAAATAATAAATAATATTGATGTCACTACCCATGACAATGGATAGCTAAATAAAATATTTGTGATTGTTCGATTCCTCGGAACTGCAATAAACAGCCATAAAAGACGAAGCACACATACACCGCCGCATGTCATAAGCATTGGTGTGAACACAAAGCCCATGGAACGCACTGTTCCTGAAACTACCTCAATTGTGACATATGTGAAGTAAATTGGTGTTAAGAAATATAAAATCTGCATTCCAATCTCGATAACCTGTGCATCTGTTGTGAATAGCATATAGACATATCGTCCAAAGAAATGAAGAATTACACTTAATCCGATGCTTGCGCCAAGTGCCATGCCTAAGCAAATCTTCATACTCTTACGAACACGGTCTAACTTTCCTGCACCGAAGTTTTGACCGGCAAATGTGGATACTGACACACCAAATGCATTCATGATCATCCAGAATACTGCATCGATCTTAGAATATGCTGTGTATGCCGCCATTGTATTACTTCCAAGCAGATTTACATTGGACTGAATAATGATATTAGCTATGTTATACATAACTGACTGTAAACCTGCCGGGACACCGATCTGAATGATACGAATGAGCAGCATCTTATGGAAGCGAACCTTACTCCACTGCAGGCGATAGCACTCATTGGTTCTCATCAGACAGAATGTGATTAGTACTGCACTGATAAACTGGGAAAGAATCGTTGCAATTCCTACTCCCTGAACAGACATGCGAAGCACTACGACAAATACAAGGTCAAGCACAATATTTACAAGACAAGAGAAAATCAAAATATAGAGTGGTCGCTTGGAATCTCCGACAGCTCGCAGGATTGCTGCACATATATTGTAATACAGATTCGGGATCATACCGATAAAATAAATCTTGATATATGTTTCTGCAAGATCAATCACTGTATCTGGTGTCTGCATCCACTCAAGTGCTGTCCTTGCAAAAATAAATCCAATTGCACTTAAAATCGCACCGCCTGCAATGGAAAGCGCAATCGCCGTATGGACACTTCGGCTTACCATTTCCTTATCGCCCGCTCCATAAAACTGTGCAATAATAACAGTCGCACCAGAAGAAAGTCCAATAAAGAAACCAAATAAAAGGTTAATAATCGTTCCAGTAGAACCGCCTACGGCTGCCAGCTCAAGCGAACCGGTAAAACGCCCCACCACAACTGCGTCAACTGTATTATACAGCTGTTGAAAAAATGCTCCGAACAAAATCGGAAAGAAAAAGACAAGCAGCTGCTCCCATATCACACCATCTGTGATTCCCCCTGCCCTAGCTGATGAAGCAGCCTGTTTTTTCTGACTCATTTTCTTTTTTCCTCCTGTTTCACTTTGTTTTCATTATGATTTTTATTGCTTGTGTGTATAGCTCTATGGCTTGTCACTGCACGCGGTATATTTTGTCTGTCCACTGTCTTTTGTCTTCCCATGATGAGAAAACCTGAAAATGGCAAAACTGCCTTTAGCAGATTTTCAAGCTCTGACCATGTTCCTGGTACAATCTGGTGAAGCTCACGAAGCATTGCAGCCGCATTTTTTAATCCGCCTTCCTGCACCTGCGTCAATGTATCTACACCAGTCGATTCCAGTATTGAAAATAAATCATCGACGAACTGTGTCCTTGCATTCTCATCAATATTTTCAAGCCAGTTATGAAGCGTCTCATGGAGCGAAATCGCTGATTCACTTAAGCTTGCTGATACAAAATGCGGACCCTCTATTTGCCAGCTCATCGAATCGTGCTGAAGGATTCCCTTAGCTGTACTTTTTATGACTTGCGGTTCTACAGGATTTTCAAGAAGCATTCCTATGATGGATGAATCTGGAATATAGCGATGAATTCGATTTTGAATTTTCTTATATGAATCACTCACCACAAACTCATGCACAAATCCGGGACCATCATTACTATACACATCTGTAATGCGTTCCTGCACCTCTATTTTACAGGCTGCCGCTGCATAGACAGCCAAATTGCCGCCTTTTGAATGACCGCTTACGCGAATAGGAGATGTACCAACACCAAATCTGTTCAAATATTCTGATGCCAACTTTTGGGATGGCACTTCGCCAAGGCCTAGATTAAAATCCTCTTTCCATGCCACAATATTGTCATCCGTTCCCCTGAAGCAAAAATTCACACTGCCATCAGAAAGTGTTAATTCAACAGCAGAAAATTGTAGCTCTAGTTCTGAATTGACCATATTGACATAATTCGATACCAGTGCTGTGCCATAACGCTTTGACTCTGCCATCTGCTTTAACACATAAGGAGCTAGTCTGATAAACGACTTATCTGCTTCTAACTCTGCCTCACTGTGAAGAACAAAAAATCGGCGAGAAAGTTCACTGATCGTAACAGGTGCCTCACCTGCTCCAACCGACAATCCATCGAGATTTACATATGCCAGATAGGACAAAAGCAGATTGTCAATCTCATTAAATCCATCCTGCAAAAAGGTTAAATCCCCTCGCCATTTTAAATAATCAAAAATGTTTCCCATTGTTTCACCTGCCTTTTTATTGGGCTTGCAAAATGCAAAACAAAAACCGCTGCCACTATATAAAAAGTATAGCGCAACGGTTTTGTAAAATCAATGGATTTTCCTATTGTGGTTTTGCTATTATGATTTTGTCAATCACAAAATCGCACTGATTGTCTTTAACATTTCTTCAATTTTGATTGGCTTTGTCAGATAGCCGTTCATGCCTGCCTGAGTCGCAAGTGCTCGATCATCTTCGAAGGCATTTGCCGTCATTGCAATAATCGGGATCTCTTTGCAATGCTTTGCTGACATTGCACGAATCTGTTTTGTTGCCTCATATCCATTTAAAATCGGTATCTGAATATCCATCAAAATTAAATCGTACTGATCGGATTTCGATGACTTCATCTTCTCGACAGCAATTGATCCATCGCCTGCAACGTCTACGACAAATCCTGCTTCTTTTAAGATCTCTACGGCAATTTCCTGATTTAACTCATTGTCCTCAACTAGTAAAATCTTCTTTCCATCTGGAGAAATGATTGGAAGCTTCTCAGCTGGCTTTTTGATCTGTACTGGCTGTGTGAGAATATCACGAAGCTCGGACATAAACAGTGGCTTTTCGCAGAAGGCAGTTACGCCTGCCTCTCTTGCTTCTTCCTCGACATCTGACCAATCATATGCCGTCAAAATGATAATTGGGCTGCTGTCTCCAATTACACGCCTGATTCGACGAACCGTCTCAATGCCATTCATATCTGGCATTAACCAGTCAATGATATAGGCAAAAAATTCATCGCCCATATCCACAGCATGTTTTGCTCGAATGACGGCTTCTTTTCCAGAGACCGTCCACTCAGAGCGCATTCCGATTTCGGTCAACATTGACGAGATGCTAAGGCAGGTATCGGTATCATCGTCTGCAATCAAAACGCGAAGTCCCTGCAGCGACTCGATCTTTTTATAGACCTTTTTCTCTCCTGCTAATTTAAAGGTTAGGCAGACATCAAACTCACTGCCTACTCCCTCCTCGCTCTCTAGATGGATCGTTCCACCCATTATCTGAACAATCTTTTTCGTGATTGCAAGTCCAAGACCTGTTCACTGAATGCCACTTACAGTTGCAGTCTCCTCACGGGAGAAGTTTTCAAAAATATGCTTTTGAAATTCCTTGCTGATACCAATTCCAGTGTCTTTGACAATGAAATGATAGGTTGCACATCCTGTCGGTGCCTTCTTTTCCTGTCGGATTCGAAGACTAACAGTTCCACCTGCCTTATTGTATTTGACACCATTGCTCAAGATATTTAACAAAACCTGTGTCAGACGAAGTTTGTCTGCAATGATATCCTCATCCACCACATCTACCGTATCAATCAGAAAATCCAGTTGTTTTGAACTGATTGACGGGCGAATGATCGTGCGAATATCAAGAAGAAGATCCGATAAATGCAGTGGCTTTTCCTCAATTTTGACCTTTCCACTCTCAATACGGCTCATATCTAGTACATCATTAATTAGGGAAAGCAAATGCTCACTCGACGTTCCAATCTTTTTCAAATAGTCCTTTACTAGCTCGGTGTTCTCAATATGAGAAGCTGCAAGTGAAGTAAATCCAATAATCGCATTCATCGGTGTTCGGATATCATGGGACATATTGTTTAAGAAAGCTGTCTTTGCAGAGTTTGCACTTTCTGCTTGAAGCAATGCCTCTTGTAAGTCTTGTTGGCTATGCTTGAGCTTCTCGTTTAACTCCTGTGACTCACTTGCCGCCTTTTTTGCTTTTGCCTCTGCCGCTCTTGCCTTTTTCAAAAATCCAAGAATGATCACTAGGATAATTGCAAATAGTGAGACTGACCCAACTGCAACTACAGTCAAATTATCCTTGATAAAATCGAGTAGTGTGATCTTTCTAGATACATTGTCGTGAACGTAGCCTTATTCATCGCTTACCTTCAATCCGCATCAATGATCCAGATTCAAATATAATTCTAACGGTGCTTCCCCAATTCCTGTATCTGCCGCAAAGCGAACTGGGAATTCTTTTCCTTTCATTTTCAGTTTCAGCTTCAGCTTTACCTGATTATTGTGATCTTTTGCAAGAGGAAGTTTCACAAATATCATTCCCTCTCCAAATTTGCCTCCATTTACTGTCTGCTCTGTCATTTTTCCGTTGCTTTCTGCTACAAAAGTTACTTCTCCCGGAGGATTTGCACAACCATCATTGACCATTCCCAGTACAAGTGATGTTTCCTCTCCTTCTACATATTTCCAGACAATTGAAGGACGAAGGCGATATCCCAAACGTTTGGAAAACGGCGTGTATACTTGTGGAACCATATGAGCTGCGTACAACGTATCCATCGGATTGAATCCAACTGTTGCATAATTAGCTCCATAATCGCACATACTATCAGCTGTATCCAAAAAATGATGGCGAAATGACGGATCCTTATCATCTTTTGTAATCAACCCTGGCATGATCGTCTCAAATATCATAGCTGCATCTTTTCTGCGATTTCGACCATCCTGTGCCTGCGCAGGATTAAACCATCCATAATAGCTGTCTCTTCTGACCCAGCTTCCTTTTTCCAAATATTTCTGTCCAGCGGTATAAAACTCGGAAAGATGCAAATTCATTACCATTGGTGTTTTCACAAAAGCTCTGTCATGACAATCCAATAGTTTTCCAATAAATGCATTCTCTTCCTCTCTTGATGAAAGCTCACTGCTGTGTCCTTCTCCCCAATATCCAAAACCAGATACATCCGCATATTCCAACGATGCATCTTTATCTAATTTTTCTCCTAAAAGATACAGCATCTCCTCCCAGTATTTTAAATACTCATCTGTACAAGCAGGCATCAACTTCGGTTTCGGACCATACGTTCCATCATCGTACATTTCAACCATTGGGAGTTTGTCCTCAAGGAATTTCGGAATTAAGTGCTTATCCGGATTGCTTGGCGAACACTGCATTACTCGAAAGCCCCAGCTTTTTCCTGCTTTTTTTGCTTCTTCCATTGCCATCTCAAAGGCTGGAGATAATGTAATTTTTCCCTTTTCCTGCTGTACGTCCTTCCAACCGACTCTAATGTAAATGTTATCAATATATGGAATGGCTGTAACCTCTTGCAGCATATCCCTTGTAAGCTGAAATGGTGGTTTGCGATCAGCCTCGGCTCTCTCACTTTCTGTATATCCCTGCACCATATGATCACTCACAGCCATGGAGATAATTCCCATTCCTGGATTATGAATATGATCCGTATATGCTTTAAAATAAGCTATTTGCGTAGCCTTTCCATTTCGAAACTGATTTTCCTGCCTCTTTTCCATTTTTCATTTCTCCATTCTTTTCAGTGCTTATTTTTTATTATCAATTCAGAATATTTTTCTGACGATACTATATATATAATCATTTCACAACAACTCCATTGAATGGCTCAACTACCACTTCGCCACTTACAGACTTACCAGTTAACAGATCCACTCCATCCTTTACCAAGGTAACCATCACTGGGTTTGCTGTATAATTGACATAGAAGTCAAATGTACTTCCATCCTCTGCTGTACGCTTCAAATATTCGACCCCTTCCGTCATGTCCACCTTTTCAATACAACTGTCCTTCCAGATCGGTGTGAAGAAGCGAATCAAATCAGACTCTTTCATTCGAGTTCCCAGATAGTAAGCCTTTCCTTTTCCATACGAATGCACCGTTGCTGCCGGCATACCCGCATAAAAGTCGCTTTGGTAGGTACCAAGCACTTCTGCACCTGTCAATTTAATTAACTCACAGTAATCCTTTACTGGTGCGGTAAAGCCCTTCTTCATCAAAACTGAATTGGAATCATTTGGATACAGAGTATCTAATTCCTCTGCGTACATGCCAAATACCTCACCAAGCCCGGCACCTGGAAAGCCGCCCAGATAAGCCAGTGTATTCTCATTAACATAAGCGGTCAAATAGGTTGCAACTACAGTTCCACCATTTTTTACATACTCTTTGATCCAAGCTCCAACCTCCTCAGACATAGTATAGCACATCGGCAGTACCACTAAGCTATATGCCGATAAGTTCTCCAGAGGGAATACAATATCCGCATTGATTCCACTTTGTAAATGAACCTTGTAAAACTTGAGAACCTCCTTCTCATAGTTTTTGGTATCCTGTGCCATACCCTGCATATCCTTAATTGCCCAGCGATTGCTCCAATCAAAAAGAATCGCTGCCTTTGAGCAAACTTTTGAACCAGTTACTGGACTTAGCTTCTTTAAAAGCTCGCCAACCTCAGATACTTCTTTAAAAACTCTGGTATCATCTCTTCCCAGATGATCAACCACTGCCCCATGAAACTGCTCTGCTGCGCCACGTCCCTTTCTCCACTGGAAGTACTGAATCGTATCACTTCCACATCCAATCGTCTGAATGCTGCTTGCACGAAGAATTCCCGGACACTTTATTTTATTATATGTATTCCAGTTGACAAGACTTGGTGTGCTCTCCATCAGCATAAACGGTTTGTCCTTCTTTAAACCTCTCATCACTGCATGATCAAAACTAAGCTCTGCTGCCGTATCTGCTACTGTCTCATAATCATTGTTCCATCTTGGGTATCCATCCCAAGAAACAATATCTAGTTCCTTTGCAAGATCCGCATAATCAAGCTGTTCAAACAGTTTCATAAAATTTGACGTTACTGGAATATCTGGTGTATACTTCTTTAAAATTTTACGTTCAAATACCATATAATCCTTCATATTCCAAGAATTAAAGCGTTTCCAATCCAAATTCAATCCCAGAATAGAATGCTCACCGTTATCATATGGCGGCTCAATTTGATCAAAGCTGTTAAAATGACGACTCCAGAAGGAAGTCCACCACTGCTTATTCAATTCTTCAATATCATTGTGATACTTTTCTCGCAGATACTCCTGAAAACGCTTTTTACAATTGTCACAGTAGCACTCACCACTAAGCTCATTGGAAATATGCCATAAAATAAGACCCGGATGATTTCCAAATTCTTTCGCTAACTTTGTATCAATCTTTTCAACCTGAGCACGATACTCAGAAGAACTCATGCAATGATTATGTCTGCCACTGTGATGATTTCTTCGTCCATCATGTTCCACTCGAAGTACAGACGGATACTTCTCGTCCATCCATGCTGGTCTTGCTCCTGTTGGTGTTGCAAGCACCGTATAAATACCGTTTTCATACAGCTTATCCATAATCTTGTGTAGCCAATCAAAGTGAAAAACCCCCTCCTCTGGCTCAAGTGCCGACCAGGAGAAAACACCAACAGTTGCCGTATTTACCCCTGCCTTTTTCATCATGCGAATATCTTCCTCTAAAATATCTGGTCGATCCAACCATTGATCTGGATTGTAATCTCCTCCATGCAAGAGGGTTGGAATTTTTTGAAATAAAACTGCCATAATTGTTTATCCTTTCACATTTAAAACTTATAGTCTTTTGGATTACACCCATATTCCTTTTTAAACTGTTCTGCGAAATATGCCGATGTTTTATATCCTACAATTTCTGCTATATCTGAGATTCGATATTTTCCACTTTCTAACAGCTCCACTGCTTTTTTCATCCTTGTTTTCGTTAGATAGCTGCTTAAATTCATTCCCATGTTTTGTTTGAACAATGTACTTAAATAGCTGCTATTGATTGCGAATTGATCTGCTAGTAGCTGAATTGTAATCGGCGATTGATATTCCTTTTCTATATATCGAATCACCTGAACAATCACCGGATGCATCTTTTTAATCGCATTTTCTTCTCCTATTGTGGTTATCCCATTCAATTCGAGATAGACATTCTGCAGCACTTGCGTTATTTCTTCTACTTTAACCGGTTTTAAAACATAATAGCGCACACCAAGACTGATTGCTTCTTGCGCATAAGAAAATTCATCATACCCACTGAGTATGACAAAAACTGGCTGTTTCGATAGACTTTTTCGCATATGACGAATCATTTCTAGTCCAGTCATCTGCGGCATTGTTACGTCTGCAATAATTACATCATACATTTGTTTTTCAGCCATATGGATTGCCAAAGCTGCATTATCTGCACAGTTTGGCTGCTCATAGCCAATTTTTTCCCACTCAACATGTCTGCTTAATCCTCGAAGTTGTATCCATTCATCATCAACCAATAATACCTTCATCCTTTTTCCTCCTGTAACGGCATTTCAATATCTACCTGCGTCCCTTTTCCACTTGTACTGGTAAAATGTATTTTTCCGGCATCTCCAAAATAGGTTTCTAAAGAACTATAAATAAAAGAGATTCCTACTCCTCGATCACCTGATGATATATCAATATTGTGGTTCAATTTATCGACTACATCTTCACTCATTCCGCAGCCATTATCCCATACCATTACTTTAACTTTACCTTGTTCTTTGGAAATCCGAATCCTAATTTGTCTATTCTCAGGAAGGGTAATGTTTCCATGCAGGTAAATATTTTCAATCAATGGTTGAAGAATCATTTTCGGAATCAGATAATCTAGTGTTTCTGGCTCTGCACAAATTTCCGTTTTCACACAATTATCATATCGATACTGCTGAAGCGCAATATACGCTTCTATTAGCTCTACTTCTTTTCGAATACTGATAAGTCCTCTTCCTTTACTTAACGCCAGTCGATAAAAAGATGACATATTATCAAGCATCTGAACCAGTTCTTCATTTCCAGCATCCAGCGCACTCCAACGCATCATTCCAAGCGTATTGTAGAGGAAATGTGGATTAATCTGAGATTCCAATACTTTAATTTGAAGATCCTTCTCTCTTGTTTTTGCCTCCACCAATTCATTAATTGTATCTTTTAGTTTTTCAATCATATGATTATACTGATTTTCAAGTCGTGAAATCTCATCGTAACCATTGAGCCGATTCAACGTCTGAATCTCATTTTGATTAAAGCTTTCCAGATGACCTCCGATATTTCTAATTCTCACAAAGATCTCCCGCAAAAACACAATCAACAATGTCCCACTTATCAGGCAATAAAAAATGAGAATAGCACAAATCAGTCTACCAGCTTCTGCCTGTCTGGTATCTTTTGCACTTTCGACAGAATATTCCGCAATTACTGTCCATTGCTTTCCAACTGGAACACGAATCTGAAACAGCTTTTCTGCAACATTTTCGACGACTTCTTTCTCTGGTAATTGTTTCTGTTGAAGAACGATATTTTCCCGTAATGAATCTCCCGATTTCACAACGCAATTCCAATCCTCATCATAAATATAACAATTTTCCTCTTTCTGGGACATTCCAACAAGAAGCTGACCAAACACATATTTCTGATCAATACAGAATTCTATTACTGCATGAACCCCCTGATAGGTATTATTTACCTTTGAACGGATTAAATATTTCCCATCCTCATTCAAAATCCATTTTTTCTGACTCATTTCATCCAATTCTTCTTCTGAAATCAAAAAAAGGTACTTTCCATCCTCACAGAAAGTTTTATTATCATGGTATACATGGATATTTTGAATTCCCGGAAACAGCATCATCTGCTCCTTTAACAAATAGCAGATTTCTTCTTCCCCTTTCCAGACATCATTATAGTCTTCATAACTCAAAGATAGATTTACCGATAGGATTCGATTATAGGCAAGCTGAATCAAAGCATTTTCATAATTTTCTTTTGCTGTCTGTGTCATATCAGATAGCTGAATTCCACGATTATATAGTTGTTCTTTTCGCTCATCATTTACAGAAACAACAACCATTCTCTTTTGAAACTGCCAAGTAACAACTCCAATAAAGGCAAAGGAAAGAATGAAAAAAAGAAAAATTTTTCCCTGTATCGATCCAATTATTTTTTTTAACATACTTTCACCTCGCCTTTCCATAAACAGCTATAGGCAAACCTTCCACCGAGCGGAAGGTTTGCCGCTTTTATTATTGATTACTGATTTCCAAACTGCTCATCGTAAGCAGCAAGCCATTCTTCTTTAATGCCACTCCAATTTGCTCTTGCCTCCAGCTGCTGCAAAAATGTTTCATATACCTTCTCAAAAGCTTCATCGCTTTCCGCCATAATCATCTTAGCAGTATATTCATCTTCAACTGCCTCCAGATTTGCAAGATTTTCAATTAACTGAGAATCTCTTCCAAGCTTTACCATATCGTAATCTTCAATTGAGCGATGATTTACAATTTCGCTTCCAATGTAGGTACACTCTGACTGAAGTAAAGTCTGACTTTTGGTAATGACACTTAGATCCTGTTCAAACCAAGGATACCACGAATTGCTGTAAGATGCAAACTCATATAACTGAGGTGTACATGCATCAACTCTTGCCTGATTTCCAGAATTTCTCTCCTCGCCGTAGCTCTCCTCAAAAGACCACTTATTATTTTCTTCATCTGTGATATCCCAATATACACCCTTTGGACCTTCATTCAATTCCTGCTGACGATAAGGATCTGCTTCATTACACCAGTTTAGGAAATTCAAGACTGCATTCAGATGCTCTGTATCCTTATTGATAAATACCATATATGCCGGATTCGGATTTACATAGGTTGTATGTCCTTTTTCAACACCTTCTACAGTTGGATCATCATATGGTGCAAACTGATAAATTACACTGTCTTCTGCCTGTCCATCATTTCTCAGCGCGCCAGACCATACATCTGTAACTGAAATACCAACCTGACCACTAGCGATCTTCTCTTGATATCGCTCTGCTTTCATAGTGGTTACTTCTAGATCAACTAAACCTTCACGATACATTTTATTGATCCACTGATAAGCAGCTTTATAATCCGGATTATCATATATAAATACAAATTCTCCATCTTTATTCATTACTGCTGGCATTCCACTCGTTCCTGCTGCTGTATCAACTCCAAATGTTGAAAGAATGATTCTTTCCTGATCATCTCCCTGTATAAAAGAAAGCGGAATAATGTTATTTCCATTTTCATCTTTCAGTTCTGCAAACTTTCTCATGACATTTTCCATGCCTTCAATTGTACTCAATTCACTTTCGTCAACACCTGCTTCTTCCAGTAAATCTTTACGCACCCACCATGCATCTGTTGTCCAGCCACCCCATGGATCATCATATTCCTGTGCATACCATCCTGGGATATACCACATATTTCCTTGATCATCACGAATATAATCCTGAATTCTACTATCAATTGACTTAATATTAGACACTGCATCTGACTGGTAAATGTCATTCAAATTCATAATTCTGTCTGCATCAATAAATGCAGTTTCAATCTCTTGATTGTATGCAAAAATCATAACATCTGGCAGTTCCATTCCACTAGTCAATTTTAAGTTTACTGCTGTAAGCGCATCATCACCCTGAAGAAATTCGCATGTATAATCAATTCCTAAGTTTTCACGCATCGCCTGCTGAACAAGTGTATCTTCTGGACACTCTGAATTCCAGCCAACCCAAATTGAGAATTGATCCGTTGTCTTTCCTCCTTCCTCTTCACTTACATAGAGTTCACTTTCCTCTGCGGCATTTCCAATACATGGTGTCATGCTAGCCACTGTTGTCATTGCTAAGATTCCTGCAACAAATTTTCTCTTCATAATAATTTCCTCCCTGTTCTACACAATTTAGTTTTTTTGTTAATAATGCCCTTTCTTTTATTCTTTTACTGAACCAATCATCACTCCCTTCACAAAATACTTCTGTAGAAATGGATAAATGCAGAGGATCGGAATCGTTCCTACCATAACTGCTGCCATTTTTAACGATGTAATTGTCATTGCAGACATCTGTGACTGTCGGAAAGCAGACTCTCCAAGCATCGCAGCATTTCCACTATTTCCACTCAGCGCACTCATGCTGTCTGCTGAAAACAATCTCTGCAAATAGGTCTGCAGTGGAATCAACTTTGTTGAATTCACATAGTATGCTCCAGAATACCAATCATTCCAGTGATACACTGCTATAAAAAGACCAATCGCTGCCAGAGAAGCTTTTGAAAGAGGCATCGCAATTTTCAAAAAAATTACCGGTTCACTCGCTCCATCGATCAGCGCTGACTCTCTTAAACTTTCTGGGATTCCCATAAAACCTCTCATTAAGACAAACATATTCCAAATATTAAACATAGACGGAATTACATAAACCCAAAAACTATTTGTCAGCTTCAACTGTGTCAGCTGAATATAATATGGAATCAATCCACCACTAAATAACATTGGAATGATGATTAAAGTCATCAAAAATTTTCTGTAAGGAAGCTTACGAAATGAAATTCCATATGCAGTTAATCCGGTAACTGCAAGTCCCATCACTGTACCTAAGACAGTTCTTGCAATTGTGATCCAATACGCACTTCTGATCACTCCGTTGCTTAATACATACTCATAATTAAAGGTTGTAAAAACTCTTGGCCAAAGATATAAGCCACCTTTCAAAGAATCTGATCCTTCATTTAATGAATATATCAAAATATAATACAGCGGATATATCATGATCAAGCAAAGCAAGATCAAAAAAATTGTATTGAAAATATCGAATACTTTACTACCCCATTTCTTTTTCATTACCACAGTCCCTCCCCTGTTACTTTTTCAGAAAGTTTATTTGCTGCTAAAACTAACACAAGACTAAACAAAGAAGATAAAAGACCTACTGCCGTTGAAAAACTGTACTGTCCTCTTTCCAAACCATTCTTTAAAACATACACATCCAGTACAGTGGATACTTCCAAGTTTGCATTGTTCATCAATGGATAAACCGCATCAACGCCTGCATTTAAAAGTCCTGGCAATGCCAATATGAATAACATGCTAATCGTTGGAAGAAGGGAAGGAATCGTAATATAAATCATCTGAGCCCATCTTCCTGCACCGTCTAGTCTCGCTGCTTCATACATTTCTTCCGAAATTCCAGAAATTGCTGCAAGATACACAATGGTTCCCCATCCTGTTTCTTTCCATAAGCTTGCAATGACAAAAAGCGGAACAAACCATTTGTTGCTTCCCATAAAAAATATAGGAGTTCCTCCAAAACTTTTGATTACGCCATTCACAACTCCTGTATATGGTGACAGAAACGAGTCCAGAATATATGCCACTACAACCCAAGAAATAAAATGTGGAATATAGGTAATAGACTGTACTACTTTTTTAAAGCGATACCCCTTTACTTCATTAATTAGCAAAGCTAAAATAATCGGTGCTGGAAACGTAAAAATAAATTTTGAGAAAGTAAGAATTACCGTATTCTTCATTACTCTCCAGAATTCACTGTCTTTTAAAAACCAGAAATTTTTTAGCCCAACCCAATCTGCATTCCAGATTGTTTTTCCTACTTTAAAATTTCGAAAAGCAATTTGAATGCCAAGCATCGGCAGATAATTAAACAACAGCAAACAAATTAGTCCCAATGCAATCATCCCATACTGCCACCTGTATCGGTATATACATTTCAGCTTTTTTTTCATACCATTTCTCTCCTTTTTTGTGCATGTTTTTTAACTATTTCAATGATACCAACGATATTCCCCCATTTCAATTACACATCTTTTTGATTTTTATCACTTTTCTTAGAACTTTTATACAATTTTTAGAATCAGTCAGAAATGCCCATAAAAAAAACAGCCACAATGACAGATTTTGTCATCTGATATGCTACCCTCATATAGGACAATGAAATATAAAAGTCCTATATGGGGGTATTTTCATGTTCAGAAAGAGTAAGATAGAACCAGTAGAAAAA
>JABLTO010108625.1_pt1 | contig 58219 bp, 55 predicted proteins | sample 7160091 | NCBI WGS metagenome assembly JABLTO01 (sample SAMN14651225, study PRJNA627086) | human gut metagenome | isolation source: feces | host: Homo sapiens
AAAGAAGGTAGTGAGAGTAATGTACCGAGTAAAAAATCAAGTGAGTTTGTTTGAGGATTTAAAACATCCTCCGGTTTTATTACAAGATCTTCCCCAAAAATCGCTTTGGCTTCTCCCAGCAGGCCGGAATCCACCTGCGTAAGAGTAGCGCGCAGCGCTTCCATATCCAGGCAGCCGGAAAAGCCGGCGCAGCCCGCAAACAGATCGGGACAGCGCAGCCCCAGCTTGAGAGCGCCATAGCCGCCCATGGAAAGACCGGCCACAAAGCGGTCCTCCCGTCGGCTGCTGAGGTGAAACAGACGCTGGCAGGCATCTGGCAGTTCCTTCGTGACGTAAGAAAAATAAGAAAGGCCCATGGCCATATCCGTATAAAAGCTGCGCTGCACCTCCGGCATCACCAGCGCTACGCCATAGGCATTGGCATATCGCTCCGCCGAAGTCATACGGGTCCAGACATCCGCGTTTTCCCCGTGCCCATGCAGCAGGTAAACAGCGGGACATTCCGTTTCCGGCACAGCAGCCCGGTCAAAGGGAAGTACCACTGTAAGTCCGGTATCCATGCCCAGCGACTGAGAACGGATGGAGCCTTTGAAAAAAGCCATAAAAAGCCTCCTTCTCCAAAGATCGACCGGCCAATTTGCCGGCCGGTAGCCATATTCTAGCACTTTATGGCGGAAAAAACAACATTACAGCCCCAAAAGGCTGCGGATATTTCCGGAAAAAATGGCGTCTTTTTCCGGCTCGGAAAGATCCAGCGCTTCGATCATGACCTTTTCCTGGCGGGGGTCGCTCCAGGGACAGTCGCTGGCAAAGAGGATTTTATCCGCGCCGTGGGCTTTGATGATCCGTTCTAGCTGAAGCGGGTCGATTTGGCCGGCGCAGCAGGCAGTATCCAACCAGACCGGAGCGCCCACCAGCCAGCGTTCCACATCGTCCCACAGGCGCATACCGCCCATGTGGGCGAGAATCAGCCGAAGGCCAGGGCAGGCGTCCAGCACCTGGCGGCAGGCGCGGGGGCGGCAATGGATATGTTCCGGAGAAAGAGGGTCAAATCCTGCGTGAACCGCCACGCACAGCCCCAGGTCCCGGGCCTTTTGAAAAATGGGCAGGACGCGGGGCTCGTCCATATCGAAATCCTGATAATCCGGGTGCAGCTTGATCCCCCTCAGCCCCAGAGCCGCGATGCGCTCCAGTTCAGGCTCCCAGTCGGGCGCGTCAGGGTGAACCGAGCCGAAAGGGATCACCGTATCGGAGGCGATGGAGGCGCAGAAGTCATTGATGGATTTTTGTTGGGAGGGCTTGGTGGCGATGCTGAAAAAAACGCCCTTGTCCACCCCCCATTCCCGCATTTTTTCCAAGGTGGAGGCCAGCGTTCCGTCGGTCTGATTGTCGTAGCCGGAGATCGCCGCCAATTTGGGGATCACCTTGGGAGCCAAAGCGTCGGGAAAGACATGAATATGAGAATCAATCAGCATGAAAAAACGACCTTTCTGTTTTTGGGACTGTCCATTCGTATGAGGGGAAATCTGTATTTATTATACCCGGCTTCCCTTTTGCTGGCAAGGGGATGGCCTGAGCCGGTCCCTTTACAGCGGCGCGGTTTTATGATATGGTGAAAATCGGAAAGAAGGGGACGCAAATGACCGAAAATTTTGCCCACAGGGGATTTAGCGCCGCTTATCCGGAGAACACCATGCTCTCCTTTCAAAAGGCGCGGGAAGTAGGCTGCCACGGGATTGAGCTGGACGTGCATCTGAGCGCTGACGGCGTGCCGGTGGTAATCCACGATGAACAGGTGGACCGCACCACTGACGGCAGCGGCTGGGTGGGCGAGCTGTCCTTTGCGCAGCTGCGGAAGCTGGACGCTTCCGGCCGGTTTCGCGGCGTGGCGGGACCCAACCGAATCCCTGCGCTGCAGGAAGTGCTGGAATGGTGCGAAGCAACCGGGCTGCGGCTGAATCTGGAGCTTAAGACCAATGTCTGTGAATATCCCGGGATAGAGCAAAAGACGATAGAGATGGTTTTTAGCGCCGGAATGCAGGAGAGAGTCATCCTTTCTTCCTTTAACCATTACACCCTGCTGCGGTGTAAAAAAATTGCGCCGCAGATTCTCTGCGGCGCGCTGGAAGAAAGCTGGATCGTGAATTTCGGCGGATATGCCAAGGGACTGGGGCTGGAGTGCGTTCATCCGCTGCATTGGTACCTGACAAAGGAGAATATGGAGCAGTTAAAAGAACAGGGCCTTCGCGTTCATACCTGGACGGTGAACGAACCGGAGCAGATGCGCCGCCTGATTGATTTGGGGGCGGACATCATCATCACCAACCATCCGGATCGGCTGGCAGAGCAGCTGCGGGATCTGTCCGGCGCGGAAGAAGGGCAAACAGGAGAAAACGAGAGGACAGGAAAATAGATATTTTTGGAAAAAACTATAAAATCCTGTCTTATTTTCCGGGCGTGACTGCCCTGAACAATCGGTCATCGTGGGAAAATGGGCGGAAAAAAAGGCTGATTGATGAGGTCAGCCCTTTTTCCCGGTTAAAATTATCTATTAGGAGAAGCAATAAGATGAGGAATCTAATTTGATGTTGTTGTTCCGATGAGTTTATTATAGCTATACTGAGTGGATTTGTAAATGATTTTTTGTGCAAAAACACAAAAATCGGAATTACCAACGAAAGGATAAGTGGATTTTTGTCACTTTCCCTAAGTATTTTGTAGATGGCCTTTTATATTTTGCGGTCTTTTTTCAAAGGAGAAGAAAATCTTGGAGTATCAACAGGTTTTACCCGCCGTTTTTATCGAACGGCCAAACCGGTTTGTGGCGCTCTGCATGCTGGAGGGGCATCCGGTGACCGCCCATGTCAAAAATACCGGGCGCTGCCGTGAACTGTTGACGCCGGGGGCGGCGGTGTTTTTGCAGCACCAGCCGGCACCGGGGCGAAAAACCCAATACACGCTGACCCATGTGCAAAAAGGAAAACGTCTGGTCCATATTGATTCCCAGGCGCCCAACCGGCTGGTGGAAGAAGCGCTGCGCGCGAGCCGTCTGTCACTGCCAGGGATGGGGCGGCCGCAGGTGATACGCCCCGAGACCTTTTACGGGGAATCCCGCTTTGACTTTTATCTGGAGGAGGGAGAAAAAAGAGCTTTCGCCGAAGTGAAGGGCGTGACACTGGAGGAAAACGGCTGGGCCAGATTCCCGGACGCTCCTACCGAGCGAGGGGTGAAGCATTTACAGCATTTGGCCCGGGCGGCAGAAGAAGGGTATTTATGCTATGTCGTTTTTGTGATTCAAATGAGCGGAATCCAGGGCTTTTCGCCGAACTGGAAAACCCATCCCGCTTTCGGCGAGGCTTTGCTGCAGGCAAAGAAGGCTGGCGTGGTTCCGCTGGCGTTTGAGTGCGAGGTGCTGCCGCAGCGGGTACAACTGGCCGGGCCGGTAAAAATTGATTATGGGAAAGGAAAAGAAGAATCATGCTGACGGATACGAAAAAAATGCTGGATAAGGCCAGGGACGGCGGATATGCTGTGGGTGCGTTCAATGCAGAAAACGCTGAAATGGTCTTTGCGATTGTGGCGGCGGCCCAAAAATGCAAAGCGCCGGTGATCCTTCAGACAACGCCTTCTACGCTGCGTTATCTGCCGCCGGCCTGTTTCGCGGGGATTGCTGCTGCCGCTGCCAAAAATGCTGCGGTACCGGTAGCGCTGCATCTGGACCACGGGGACAGCCTGGAGCTGGTGAAAGAATGCCTGGACGCGGGCTACACTTCGGTCATGTTCGACGGGTCCCGGCTGCCTTTTGCGGAGAACGCAGACCTGACCGCCCAGGCGGTACAGATGGCGAAAGCCTGCGGCGCCAGCTGTGAGGGGGAGTTGGGCACGGTTGGCGGGAAAGAAGATTCCCTCACGGCCGAGGCGGGGGCTTACACCGATCCAGCGGAAGCCGCCGAATTTGTCCGTTGTTCCGGTGTGGACAGTCTGGCGGTGGCGGTGGGGACGGCTCACGGTGTTTACCACACGGCGCCGAAGCTGGATTTGGCCAGGATTCCGTTGATCCAGGCTCAAGCGGATCTGCCGCTGGTTTTGCACGGCGCTTCCGGGCTGCCGGACACAGTGGTGCGGGAAGCTGTGGCCAAGGGAATGGCCAAGGTCAATTTTGCCACCGAGCTGCGGCAGACCTTTACCGAGGCAGTCCGAAGGGCTTTGGCGCAGGAACCGCAGGGGTTCGACCCCAAAAAATATCTGGACCAGGGTCGAAAAAGCGTACAAAAGCTAGTGGAGCAGAAAATTCAGGTGTGCGGTGCGGCAGGTCAGGCATAAATGATATCGAAGCAAGTTGCTGGGCCGGATGCGGCCCGGCACTTTTTGCCGGAGGGGTATTTCTGCCAGCTGGCGGGAAGGTGATAGACAAAGCCGTTTGCCCGGCAGAGACCCCGAAAAAATTTTTCTTGCAGATGGTTTTTGGCTTATGCGGCTGCCGGAGCGGCACCTGTTCGGACAGGGAAAATAAGAGGCTCGTCTGGCGCCGTTTGCCGGGAGAATACCTTTGCAGCCTCCATTCCCACCGCAGCCCGTGCCTTTGCAAAGCCGGACGCCGCTGCCTTTCGTATTAGGGGAAAAAGGTACAAGCGGATTGTTTTGGCGGCAGGGGTGTTTTTTCAAAGAGTTCATCTGTTTTCCATCTCTTTTTCACAGAATAGACAGAAAAGAATGGTAAGGTAGCATCAAAACGGATATGGTATGCTTTTTGAAAAAGCAGAATATGGGAAAAGTTGACGGAAGATTCTCTTTATGCTATTTTTATAAAATAGCATAAAACCTGATCAGGAAAAAAGTTGACAGGTGCTTTGGATTCGGGAGGGAATCTTGCATGAACATTAAAATCACGGCGGACAGTACCTGTGATTTGTCCAAAGAATTGATGGAAGAAAACAACATTGAAATTCTGCCGCTGTATGTGGTCAAAGACGGAGCATCCTACCGCGATGGGCTGGAAATTACGCCGCAGGATATTTTTGATTTTGTAGCGCAGGGAAACGATCCTTGCAAAACCGCGGCGGTGAGCGAAGCGGATTATGCCGATTGCTTTTCCCGGCTTTCTTCTCAGTATGACGCGGTCATCCATATCAACATCAGCGCCGAATTTTCCAGCTGTTATCAAAATGCATGTCTGGCGGCGCGGCAGTTTTCCAACGTTTATCCGGTGGATTCCCGCAATCTTTCCACTGGCAGCGGCCATGTGGTGATGGAGGCGGTCCGCCTGGTGAACATGGGACTGGCTGCAGAGGATATTGTCCGGCGGCTTCAGGAATTGGCTGGCCGGGTAGAGGCCAGCTTTTTGATCGACAGTCTGGAGTATCTGTATAAAGGAGGGCGCTGCTCCTCTTTGGCGGCGCTGGGAGCCAATCTGCTGCATTTAAAGCCCTGTATTGAGGTCGTGGACGGGAAAATGAAAGTGGGCAAAAAATATCGCGGCCCGTTTGAAAAGTGTTTGCTTTCCTATGTCAAAGACCGGTTGGACGGGCGGGATGATTTGGTGAAAGACCGTATTTTTGTGACCCACACCCCCTGTGATGCCAAGACGGTGGAGGCAGTGAAAAAAAGTGTGAAGCAATACGGCGGATTTAGCCAAGTTGTGGAAACCCAGGCGGGATGCACCATATCCAGCCACTGTGGGCCCAACACCTTGGGCGTGTTGTTTATTCGAAAGTAGGGGCGTGAAAGGCAATGGGCTTTTGGAAAACGTTAAAATGGAATGCGGCCGCTATTTCCATCGGATCGGTGGTTTTAGGCGTAATTTTAGCGGGATGGCCCGCGATTGCGGCCCGGACGGTTTGCTATTTGCTGGCGGCGGTTTTGCTGCTGGGGGCATTCAGCTATCTTTTGAGCTATCTCAGCGGGCGCAGACAGAGTCTGCCGTCGGGAATGGATTTGGCAATCGGTCTGGTGCTGGTATTGGCGGCGCTTTTGGTAGCAGTCAAGGCGGATCAGATCATTGGGCTGATCCCAATGGTCATGGGAGCGGTGTTTGCCATAAACGGCGCGGTAAAACTGCAGCGGTCGGTGGAGCTGAAGCAGGTGCAATATCGCAGCTGGGGCGTTGTGATGTTTTATGCGATTTTAACCATTGGCTTTGGCGTGTTGTTGTTGTTCAATCCTTTTTCTGCCGCGACGATGATGGTTCGGATTTTGGGAATCGGGCTTTTGGTCAGCGGCGGTACGGACATTATAACCATGATGAGTGTTTCCCGGCAGATTCGGAAGGACATGCTGCCCGGAGTCAGCTGGTCCAAAAAGGATTCTTTCTAAAAAAAAGAGCGGTTCGCCGCTCTTTTTTTAATTGGAATCAAAAGAGGATGCACGCAAGGCTTTCCTCGCCGAAAATGGGCTTTGTGGAAAGGGCCGTTTTTTTTGCGGTCATGCAAAAAATGCACAGGAAAAACGCACCATAATAATAAGGGGTTCCCCTTTTTGGATCGAAAGAGCCTTTCAGCGAAGTGATTTCCTGAAAAAATGCGAAGAGAAAGGGGAAAAACGCTTCCTTTTCGTTTTTTCGACGGAAAGGAAGGTTATAATAAGCAGGGCAAGAAAAAATTTTTCTTTTTTCTTGTAGCAAAAGGCCCGCTTTGGGCGTTTTATTTTACAAAGAGAGAAAACATAAGCCACAAAGGAGGAAGGAAAATGGAAGAGTTGAAAAAATGGGTGATTTCGGTATTATTATACTTATTTTAGTTCCATAATCGATCTGCGTTGGAAAACAAGCACCCCAGCAAAAAAAGAGCCGTTTCGGCTCTTTTTTTTGCATGCGGCGGTATTTTTTGCTATGATGAAGAAAACAGAAAAAGGAAGTTGAGCGGATGGAGCGCAAAAAACTGGTCCGGAGCATACTTGGGCAGGTGCTGGGAATTGGAATTGGCAGTTGGGTTGGAACCGTATTGGGCATTACGCTGGCCAATTGGCAGCGGGGAGAATTGTCGGCGGCCGGGTTCGGCTGGACCGTATTGGGATGCGGCATTGGCAGCCTTTTGGTGTCGGCCGTTTTTTTCGCAGTCAAGCTGGCGGCACAGAAAAGAAAGGACCGGGAGGCCGGTTCATAAAAATCGGGAGGGAAAAGGATGAGGCATACTGGAACAATACGGCTGGAAACGCCGCGGTTGGTGCTAAGAAGGTTCCGGGAAGATGACGCGGCGCCCGCTTTCCGAAACTGGGAGAGCGATGAAAAAGTGACGGAATTTTTGCGCTGGTCCCCCTGCCAAACCCCGGAAGAGACCAGAAAAATTCTGCAAGACTGGATTATCAGTTACGCCAAAATGAATTTTTACCAATGGGCGATTGTGTGTAAAGATGCGCCGGACGAGCCGATCGGGACCATCAGCGCTGTGGGAATAGACGAGAGGATCGGTATGGTGGAAATCGGCTATTGCATTGGGCGAAGATGGTGGGGGAAAGGGATTGTGACCGAGGCGTTCCGGCGGATTATTCCCTTTTTCTTTGAGCAGGTGGGGGTCAACCGAATCTGCGCGCAGCACGACCCGAACAACCCGGGTTCGGGGAAGGTAATGGTCAAAAGCGGTCTTCGCTATGAGGGGACATTGCGGCAGGCGGACTACAATAACCGGGGAGTTGCAGATGCAGCGGTATACGGGATTCTGGCGGAAGAATATCGGCCTGAAGATTATGACCGATAAGCCAAAAACAGAAGAAAAGCGCGGTCTGCGGCCAAAATCAAAAGGGGATTTGGCGGGCAGGCTGTCGGACGGGATAAAAAACACCCCGGCCAGCACCCAGTGGATGCGGCCGGGGTATGTTTTTGACAGATGGCGCAAATCAGACGTTAAAGCGGAACAAAACCACATCGCCGTCCTGGAATACGTATTCTTTGCCCTCGGAGCGGACCAGGCCTTTTTCCTTGGCGGCAGCCATAGAACCGCAGGCTTCCAGATCGTCGAAAGCTACAACCTCCGCCCGGATAAAGCCTTTTTCAAAATCCGAATGGATTTTGCCCGCAGCCTGAGGCGCTTTGGTGCCTTTTTTGATCGTCCAGGCGCGCACTTCCTGCTTGCCGGCGGTCAGATAGGAAATGAGCCCCAGCAGCTCGTAACCCTTTTGAATCAGGCGGTCCAGACCGGAGGATTCCAGCCCCAACTCGTCGAGGAAAAGCTGTTTGTCCTCTTTGGACATATCGGCAATATCCTCTTCAATTTTGGCGCAGATGGGCAGTACCAGCGAGCCTTCCGCCGCAGCGATTTCGCAGACCTGCCGGTAAAAGGGGTTTTCTTCTAAAGAGCCGAGAAAATCATCCTCGCTCAAGTTGGCCGCGTAAATAACCGGTTTCGAGGACAGAAGAGAGATGGAGGAGAGAATCTGCTCTTCCTCATCGCTGGCAGTCTGGAACGAGCGGGCGGATTTTCCCTGCTCCAGATGGGCTTTCAGCCGCTGCAGCAGCTCCACCTCTTCCAGGTATTTCTTATCGGCTTTGGCCGCTTTCTGCGCTTTGTCGATCCGGCGGTCCAGCACGTCCAGATCAGAGAAAATCAATTCCAGGTTGATGGTCTCAATATCCCGGGCCGGGCCGATTTCGCCGTCTACGTGGATGATCTCGGTGCTTTCGAAACAGCGGACCACATGAATGATAGCGTCCACTTCCCGGATGTGGGACAGAAACTTGTTGCCGAGCCCTCGCCTTTGGAGGCGCCTTTGACCAAGCCTGCAATATCCACAAACTCGATGATGGCAGGGGTATATTTGTCCGGATCGTACATTTTGGCCAGCACGTCCAGCCGCCGGTCCGGCTCTGCCACAACCCCCACATTGGGTGCAATGGTGCAGAAAGGATAGTTGGCCGACTCGGCGCCGGCGTTGGTGATGGCGTTGAAAAGGGTGCTTTTTCCCACGTTGGGCAGGCCCACGATACCTAATTTCATATTGACGTTTCGTCCTTTCCGAATGCTGTATTTGATCCGTTTTTTTGGCGGAACACGCCTTTTTCCCAGAAAACCTCTATACAAACGGGCTTTTACAAACTATAATTATACATAGAAAAAGCGGCGGCGGCAAGAGCGTTTCAGAATATCTGCAAAAGGTTTATAAATTTGTAACCTTTCGCGCTTTTTTTCGGGTATAATGATATTCAGAATGCGGCACACAGGGGTGCTGCGCTGACAAGGAGGTAAAAATATGGCAATGGGAAAAGTCCTGGTTGCGGACGACGATAAAAATATCTGCGAACTTTTGCGGCTTTATCTGGTAAAAGAAGGATTTCAGGTTGTCCTGGCCGGCGACGGAGAGGAAGCCCTTGCCCGTTTTTCGGCGGAGAATCCAGATATCATTCTCTTGGACGTGATGATGCCCCGATTGGACGGCTGGCAGGTTTGCCGGGAAATTCGCAAAAAATCTGAGTGCCCGATTATTATGATCACTGCCAAGGGCGAGACCTTCGACAAGGTGCTGGGTCTGGAACTGGGCGCCGACGCCTATGTGGTAAAGCCCTTTGAAACCAAGGAGATTGTGGCCCGGATCAAAGCGGTGTTGCGCCGGACCGGAAAAAGCGCGGCGGAAAACGACATCAAGGAAGTCAGCTATGACAAGCTGGTGGTCAACATGACCAAGTACGAGCTGAAAGTGGACGGCAAGGTGGTGGATACGCCGCCGAAGGAGTTGGAATTGTTGTACCATCTGGCCAGCAATCCCAACCGGGTTTACACCCGGGATCAGCTTTTGGACGAGGTGTGGGGATTTGAATATTACGGCGACTCCAGAACGGTGGATGTGCATGTCAAGCGCCTGCGCGAAAAGCTGGAGGGCGTTTCGGACAAATGGACGCTCAAAACGGTTTGGGGCGTTGGATATAAGTTCGAAGTAAAAGAATAGCGCTGGCAAGATGACAGAGATTTCCCGCGGCAGTCTGTATGTTTAGGGTGCAGGCTGCCGCGGTTTTCCACTTCGGAAGGATGGGGTTTTCGATGCAGAAAAATTTATTTACCAAATATTTCACCATCTGTGCCGGAATGATTCTGGCGAGCATTACCGTGCTGGGCGCTTTGCTAATGGGGTTTGCGTCTCAATATTTCCGCAGCGACAAGTTAAAGGTACTGGACCGTTATGTGAGCCAGGCCACAGCTTTGACACTGACGGACTATCAAAAGAATAATTATTTATATATTGACGAAACTACCTTAAACTCGGTTTACTCCGTATTGGCTGACGCCATTGAGGCGACGATTTTTCTTTCTGACACTGAGGGAAAAATCCTGATCTGTACGGACACGGAGCTGTTTGCTTCCGGAAAGGATACCGTGCCGGAAAGTATTCTCAAGCAGGCGGCCAGCGGCAGTTATCGGGAAACCGGGCGGCTGGGAGGCGCGTATCAAAGCAGGAACTACACGGTGGCGCGGCCTATTGGGCTGCCCAACGGGCAGATTACGGGATTTGTGTTTATATCTGCTTCCGCCAACAGTTTGAGCATTTTTTTGGGTCAGCTGCTCAACATGTTTCTGTTAAGTTCTCTGACAATGGTGGTGATCGCTTTTATCGTCATCTACTTTGTGACCGCCCGCATGGTAAAGCCATTACGGGATATGCTGGCAGCTACGCAGAGTTTTTCCCGGGGTGATTACACCGTTCGGGTACAGGTGAACAGCAGCGATGAAATCGGGCAGCTGGCAAATGAATTTAACTATATGGCAGAGGCGCTGGCCCGCAACGAGGCGATGAACCGCAGCTTTGTAGCCAATGTTTCCCATCAACTGAAGACGCCTATGACCACCATCGGCGGATTTGTAGACGGTATTTTGGACGGGACTATCCCCAAGGAAAAGCATCATCAGTATCTGGCGATTGTATCCGGCGAGGTGAAAAGGCTGTCCCGCATGGTGCGGTCAATGCTGGATCTGGCCAAGATTGAAGCGGGAGAGATGAAACTCAATCCGGCGGAGTTTGACCTGAACAACATTGTATGTCAGGTGATTTTTAGCTTTGAGCAGGCCATTGAATCCAAAAATCTGGACATCATCGGGTTGGATGTGGATAAAATTATGGTCAGCGCTGACCCGGATTTGATGCATCAGGTGATTTATAACCTGATCGAGAACGCGGTAAAGTTTGTCAACGAAGGCGGCTATATCGAGGTGAAATACCACAACGACGGTGCGCGTACGTTGGTTGCCATCCGCAATTCCGGCACCGGCATCGCGCCGCAGGATCTGCCCAATGTGTTTGAGCGGTTTTACAAGACGGACCGTTCCCGCAGCCAGGATAAAACTGGCGTTGGTTTGGGATTATATATTGTGCGGACGGTGATTCAACTGCACGGCGGTGAAATCCACGTTAGCTCCAAAGAAGGGGAATATACGGAATTTGCATTCTCCGTTCCCAGCGCCGGAACAAAAAATTCACAAAATTTATTCAGAAAAAACGGATAATTCCTCAAGTTTTTTAAAGAGTCCGTTACGCAATGGACATATTTCTCTTTTATAATAAAGCCAGTTTAAAAAAGCAGCGGCGGATTTTTGAGATCCAAGGCTTTTGCAGGATAACAAGGAGGAACAGAGCATGAATGACATGGAAAATAAAGACATGGGCGGCTCTTTGGAAAATAACATCCCGGCGGAGAAAACCGATGCGGAAAAACCAGCGGAGAACAAGACTCCGGGCGAACAGGCTTATCAGTATCAGCCGCCTGTAAACCGGCAAACTCCACCCTACGGCGGATACTCTTTTGGCCAGCATCCGGCGCCGGGAGCGGCACAGACCCCGCCTCCCCATACGCCCCCGCCTGCGGATCAATGGAGTTTTCCGGAGTACGGCACGCCGGCTCAAAAGCCGGAAAACAAGAAAAAAGGAAAAGGACTCAAAGTTTTCGCGGGGATCATCGGCGCATTGCTAGGAGTTACCTTGTTGAGCTTTGCCGTGTTTGGCATTTACAGCCTGGTGGCACCGCAGCAAAACGTGGTGGACCCGCCGGCGCAGTCCCAGAGCAAAGGCGATCTGCCCGCGAACGAGAATGTCCCCGAGCTTGAAACCAACAGTAAACCGTCGGATAACACGGTATCGACCGACGGGACACTGACAACGGCGCAGATTAACGAAAAGGTCGCTCCATCTGTGGTTGGTATTGTGCAATATCAATCCAACTACTTTGAACCTACCGGCGAAGGGTCCGGCATCATCCTGTCGGAAAACGGATACATTGCCACCAACGCCCATGTCATTGAGAATGCGGACAGCTTGGAGGTGGTTCTCAGCGACGGCACTACTTATAAAGGGACCGTTGTCGGCTACGACAGCAAAACGGATTTGGCAGTGATTAAAATTGACGCATCCGGACTGACTCCGGCGGAGCTGGGGGTTTCCGGCGAACTGAAGGTCGGCGAAAAAGCTATCGCCATCGGCAATCCCGGCGGCCTGATTTATGCGGGATCAGTTTCTGAGGGGATTATTTCCGGGTTGAACCGTTCCCGGCGTGCGGCGACCGACGGATATACCATGAATTTTATTCAGACGGATGCGGCTATCAGCCCTGGTAACTCCGGCGGCGCGCTGGTAAATGAATTCGGCCAGGTGGTGGGAATCAATTCCCAGAAGCTTTCCGCCAACGGATATGAGGGCATCGGATTTGCCATCCCCATTGATGAGGCACTGCCGATTCTCAAGGATTTGATGAGCTACGGGCGGGTGACCGGACGAGTCAAACTGGGAATTTCCGCTTATGCAGTGAACGAATATGTGGCCAGTGTCAACGGAATCCCCAGCGGCATTCTGATCGACAGCATTGATTCCGATTCCACTTTGCTGGCTGCCGGCGTACAGGCGGGCGATATCATCACCCAGGTAGAGGGGACGGCGGTCAACAGCTTTACCGCATTGTCTGACCTGTTGCGCGATTATGCGCCCGGCGATCAGGTAACGCTGACGATTTTCCGGGCCAATCAGTCCTACGGAAGTTCCCGTTACGGATATTCTTATGGCGGCCAGACCATACAGGGGAGTACTTTTGAAGTAACGGTTACGCTGATGGAAGATACAGGGGCGGCTGCCTCTGCTGAGTTGCAGAACAACAGCACCCAAGGATAATCAAATCTTTTTGCATCCGGCCTTTTGTGCTGGTGTCCGTAAAATAGAAAAAGCCAAGCTGCATTTTGCAGCTTGGCTTTTCTATTGTTCGCTCTACATAACAGTTGCCGGTCCGGTATGGTGTGCTTTTAAGATTTTTAGATAAATCCTGATGGTTTATCTTTTTTTGTAAATGATAAGCTCTGGATTTGCACCATTTTCCTCGTAAGTACAGACAAGCAGAAACTCCATATTAGCAACAAGACCATAGCATCGGTCACCGCCGAACTCGCACGGAAGCTGATTACCAAGATAAGCGGCCCCATCATCTAAGAACTTCGCAATCTTTCCATTTGGAAGTCTGTATTCAAGATTGACAAAATTACCAACCAATGCATTAAGGCTTTCGACCTTCGGCATTCCTTCAATATGTAATTCATTGAATTCATCAATAATCTGTTTCTTGAACCCTTCGAAATTTTCTTTGCCGCCAAGGGAGGCATACCGTTTCCAGTAATCAAGCTTCGGAAGCATATCCTTCATATATGCCCTCACCTGCTCGGATGTGAAATGTTCATTGACCATATGATTGGCACAAAAGTCAATTAAGTCATCCATATTATCGTAAGTGTATTCGCCATCGGCATAACACCATTTACAGTATTCTTCATTGAGTCCACCATCTGCTTCTCTGCTGATGTTGGAATCCTCCAACGGCATTCCGCAGCATTGGCAGATCAGTTGCCGGGGAGAGCCCAGAAGCGTGTTGATGGAAACATCAAACAGTTTTGATAAAAGCTTCAGGGCTTCAGTGCTCGGGGTTGTTTCACCCGTTTCCCAACGGGAAACGGCCTGACGGGTGACATATACTTTTTCAGCAAGTTCATCCTGTGATAAACCGTTTTTTGTTCTAAGTTCCAGTATAATATCTTTGGTATCCATTCATCATCACCTCGAAAAAATTGTATCACCTAGCGGCATGCAAAACAAGCAACGAGCTGTTGCTGTCGGTTATGCAAATCGCGATTTGCCGAATTGGTATGACGAATAAACCATAGATTAGCTGGATACACAAGAACAGGTACAACAAGTTGACTACTGTGACTGTAAAACTGTTTTATGTGCCCTTTTGTGCCGGGCGCTTTTCTTTTGATTGCAAATCATCCTTATTTCCGGTAAAATAAAAAAAGCAGGATGGGCTGCAATTCTTTTTTGGGTGCCGGGAACTGCTTTGGGAGGTGCGGTTTATGTTCGTCATCGTATTCCAGCAGGTGTTTATCATGTTTTTGTTGATGCTGATTGGCTTTGTCTATGCAAAGGCCACCGGCATGCAGAAAGCAGAATGCAATCGCATCTGCAATATCCTTTTGATGATTGTCACGCCTTGTTTGCTTTTGAGCAACCTGCAGCGGCCGTTTCAGCAGGAAATTGTCAAAGAACTGCTCTTTTCTCTGGGACTTGCTGTTGTATCCTCACTTTTTGCCATTTTGGCGGCCCGTTTTCTCTTCCTTCCGCGGGGGCAGCAGGAAAATAAGCGGATTGAACGGTATGCAGCCAGCTTTGGCAACGTGGGCTTTATTGGGATTCCGTTGGTAACCGGCATTTTCGGCGCCCAATACGCAGTGTTTGCCGTTGTGTTTGTGGTGGTGTTTCACGTGCTTTCCTGGACCGTTGGCGTAGGAATGCTGAAAGGATCTTTTCGGGAAATGTCCTGGAAAGAAGCGCTGTTGAATCCGGGGGTACTCAGCGCTCTGGTAGCGGTGCCGTTGTTTGTGATGAACATTACGCTGCCTTCCTCTTTGGGGGCGGTAGTCGGGTACCTTTCTTCTTTGAACACGCCGCTGGCTATGCTGGTATGCGGATTCTTTATTGCGGGGGTGGATTGGAACCGGTTTCGGGAAAAAGGGGTGCTGTACGCCTCTCTGACCCGGCTGGTATGGATCCCGCTTTTGACCATGCTGCTGTATTGGGTATTGGGACTGCACCGCTGGATAGATGACGGCGTTACGCTGGTGCTGGTGAATCTGATTGCCGGGGCCTGTCCGGCGGCTATTGCCACCAGCATGATGTCGGCCCGGTACGGCCTGGATGGGGAATATGCATCGGTCATCGTGGCGGTAACGACGGTGGGATGCCTTGTTACGGTGCCGCTGATCGCCATGTTGGGTCAGATGATTTTTGTATAGCGGGTAGAAAAACACGAAAACAAAATGAAAAGAGGGGGACCTTCGGGTAGAAGGCCTCCCTTTTTTGATACATGTACCGGTCCGAAAGTCCCGCAGGGCCAGCGCGCCCCAAACTGACAAGGCAAGGAAATTTCGAAAAAAGCCGCTGTTGTTCGGCTGCAAGGAGAAATGCTTGCCAGGCGGTTTTCCACGGCGTTTTCATTTCGGACAAAGGTTCGAAATGAGAGAAGGTGCGGAGCGAATCAAGAGCATCTGCCCCGGATTTTTGGGGGAAAACAGGGCGGAAGAGGTTATTTTGTGCTATAGCGGTTTTGGGCAAAATGCCAGCTGTCGGCGCACATCTCATCAATGCCGCGTTTGGCTTCCCAGCCGAACAGAAGGCGGGCTTTTTCGGTGTCGGCATAGCAGGTGGCAATGTCGCCGGGGCGGCGGGGCGCGATCCGATAGGGCAGCTGGCGCCCGCAGGCCCTGGAATAAGCGGATACGATTTCCAGCACGCTGCTGCCCTGCCCAGTACCGAGGTTAACGGCCTCTACCCCTGTATTTTCCAGCACATATTTGACTGCGGCCAAATGCCCCAGCGCCAGATCCACCACATGGATATAATCCCGGACGCCGGTACCGTCGGGCGTATCATAATCGTTGCCGTACACCACCACTTCCGGCCGCAGCCCCGCCGCCACCTGAGACACATAGGGCAGCAGATTGTTGGGAATCCCGTTGGGGTCCTCGCCCAAAAGCCCGCTGGGATGGGCGCCGATCGGATTGAAATACCGCAGGAGGCTAACGCTCCAACGGGGGTCCGACGCTGCTAAATCGGTCAGAATCTGTTCGATCATGACTTTGGTATAGCCGTAAGGATTGGTTGCGGAGGTTGGCATTCCCTCTTTGAAGGGGACCGGGTTGTTCATGCCGTAAACCGTAGCGGAGGAGGAGAAAACAATGCGGCGGCATCCGGCCTCCTGCATGACCTGGCAGAGGACAAAAGTGCTGCCAAGGTTATTTTCATAGTATTCCAGCGGTTTGTGCACCGACTCGGGCACCGCTTTTAGTCCGGCGAAATGGATGACCGCGTCAATGGAATGCTCGGCAAAAATTTTTCGCATACCGGCCTTGTCCCGCAGGTCGGTTTCATAAAAGGCAACCGGCTTTCCAGCGATTTTCTGGATGTTTTCCACCGCCTCCGGTTTGGCGTTGCTGAGATTGTCTGCAATGACGACTTCATATCCCGCGTCCAGCAATTCGACGCAGGTGTGGCTGCCGATAAAACCGGCGCCGCCGGTAACAAGTATTTTCATCAGAAAAATCCTTTCTTTTTCACAAATTCTTTTTGAATGATTAACCTTTCGCCGCTAGGGGAAATTTCATCCGCTACAACAAAATTTCCCCTGCGCCGGCCGGGCGGATATACAGCTGGCGGCAGGAACCCAGGCCGAAAACCGCCTCCATTCGCTGCCGGTAAAAGTCGGCCATCTCCTGCGGCACGAAAGACAGGATGCTCCCGGCAAATCCGCCGCCGTGGATCCGGCAGGCGCCTTTGTCCTGCAAAAGATGGCTGGATAGAGCCAGTGCCAGGCAAAGGCCTCGTTCTTCGGGCTTGGCGTCCGGCCAGGCATTTTGCAAAAGCTGTTGGGAAGAGCGACCGGACGCGGCAAAAAGCGATAGGATCTGCGGGATATCGTTTTGCGCCAGCGCGTCCTCGAAGGCGGCGGTGCGGCGATCCTCTTCAAAAAAGTGAGCGGCGCGCAGAAGCGCCCGGTCGCAAACGCGTCCGCGCAGTTCTCCCATTCTTGCCCAAAACAGATCCTCCGGCACCTGGCGCAGAACCTGACGGTCAAAGCAGGCCGCAACCTCCTTCATTTCCGCCGGAATCGCCGCATATTGACCGGTGAGGTCTGCATGGCTGCCCCCGGTATGGACAGAAAACAGGCACAGGCCATGCTGGCGGGGAGAAAAGGTCCGCCGCCGCACCTGCGGGGCGGCAGGTTCCGCGAAATCCATTGCGGCAAAGCCGCCGGTGGCGCAGGCAAGCTGATCCATCAGGCCGCAGGGCTTTCCAAAATATTCGGATTCGGCAAAGCGGCCCGCTTGGGCAATCTGCACGGCAGAAGCTTTGCCGCCGCAGAAAAAGACGTTAAAAATGGCCCCGATCAGGCACTCGAACGAAGCAGAGGAGGAAAGGCCCGCGCCCGAAGGCAGATGGGAAGAAACATAGGCATCAAACCCGGCAGGAGAGAAACCCGCCCGGGTTAATCCGGCGGCTGTGCCCCGAATGAGTGCGGAAGGCATTCCCTTTTCCCGTATGCGGGGAGCCAGATCGTCCAGTTCCACGACGGCAGCAGAGTATCCCTCGGAAACCACGCGGACAGTGTGCGAGCCGTTGGGAGCGGCAACGGCGATCATATCCAGTGTCACTGCGGCGGCCACTGCCCGGCCGAATTGGTGGTCGGTATGATTCCCAATGATTTCACAGCGGCCGGGGGAGGAGAACAGTGCCGCCCTGCGGCCGGTGCCAAACGCTTTTTCAAAACAGCGGACGGCCTCAAGATATCGCTGCGGCTGAGCTGCCGGATTTTCGTACCAGTTTTCAAAGGCCGCCGACCCTTTGGGTTCGGCTAGTTTTTCGCGGATGCTTTCAATCGGTTCCAATGCTCTGCTCCTTTTTTGTTATTTCTGTGCTTTTTAGTATAGCAGAATTTTGCAGTGACGCAATGAAAAATAATTTTGAAAAGATTATGAATTTTTATGAAGAAAACTTCCGACATCTGTCGTTTTATGTTAGGATAGAAAAGAAAAAGGAAAATCATTGAATTTTTTCTGGACAGGTTGCAACAAACCGTCCTGTTTTTGGAACTATCATATTAAGAATGACTGCAGAGGGGAAAGAGCATGGAACTCGACGAAAAGAGTGTGAAAATAGAGCGGCTGTATGCTCTGCACAAAAATGTGATGCTTTACACGGCCGAGCGGATTCTGCGGGATTATCAGTTGGCGGAAGACGCTGTGCAAAAGGCTTTTATGAAGGTGCTGGACAATCTGCATAAGATCGAGGAGCCGGATTGTAACAAAACCCGCGCGTTTCTAGTTATCATTACCAGAAACGTCGCAATTACCATGTATAACCGGCAGAAAAAGCAGGCCGTTCCCATTGAGGAAATCGAACAGATGGACTGTGCGGGAGGGTTCACGCCTTTTGATCTGGTGGCGTCGAAAGAATCGGTGGAGGCGATTGCGCAGTACATCAGCCAGCTGGACAAAAAGTATGCGGATGTGCTGACGCTGAAGTTTTACTACCAGTATTCGGACAGCGAGATCGCCGGTTTGGTACAGACCAGCCCCGAGAATGTCCGGGTTCGTCTGCACCGTGGTAAGCGTAAATTGACGGCGCTTTTAAAGGGGGACGAACGTTTCAATGGATCGCAGAACAGGCGATGAATGGAGCGGGGATCCTTTGCTGCTGGCTGCGCTGCAGCGATATGTAGAGCGGATGTTGGGAGAGCTTCCCTGTGAAGAGGAGCTATCTGCTCGGTACCGGAATACGCCGCGTCTGGATCAGATGATTGGCGAACTGGAAAAAGCCCGGCGCCAACAGCGGCATGGGAAGTAGGAAACAGAAAAAAGGCAGAGGTACAGGGAAAATCCCGGCCGCTGCCTTTTTTTGTCCGGCATTGGTCGGAGAAATCCGTTGCCTTTTGCCGAAAAGTCACCTATAATGTGTTTGGATGAAAGAGGGGTGTGCAATGCGGCAGGAAAAAACCTTTTCCAAGGGATTAAAAGACGGGATTCCCATCTGTCTGGGCTATTTGTCGGTTTCCTTTACGTTCGGTATGATGGCGGCGAAAGGCGGTCTGCCGCTTTGGGCAATCCAGCTGATTTCCATGACCAACCTGACTTCGGCCGGGCAGTTTGCGGGAACGGCGCTGATTTTATCCGGTGGAGCGTATCTGGAGATTGCGGTGACCACTTTCGTGATTAACCTGCGGTACACGCTGATGGGGGTTTCTCTGTCGCAGAAGCTGGAGCCGTCTATGCCGGGCTGGAAGCGGGCGCTGCTGGCCTTTGGCAACACCGACGAAATTTTTGCGGTGGCCATGCAGCAGAAGGGATTGGTCAGCGGCAGATATCTGCTGGGGCTGATTATGCTGCCCTATATTGGCTGGGCGTCGGGGACGCTGTTGGGAGCCACCGCTTTCGGCGCGTTGCCGGCCAGCGCTGCCAGCGCGCTGAATATCGCAATCTACGGGATGTTTGTTGCCATTCTGGTTCCGCCGATGCGAAGGCTGCGCCCGGTATTGTTTACCGTATGCGTATCTGCAGGGATCAGCTGCATTTTTCGGTTTGTGCCGGCGCTGTCCGGTTTCTCCTCCGGCTGGGTAATCATTTTTTGCGCGGTAGCGGCATCTGCCTGGGCGGCGGTGCGCTATCCGGTGGGGGAGGAGGATGCCTGATGGAGCTGGATGTGAGCAGAGTGGTGCTGTCAGTGGTTATTATGGCAGGTGTGACCTATCTTTTGCGTATGCTGCCGGTAACGATTTTCAGAAAAAAGATCGAAAATCGTTTTGTCCGTTCTTTTTTGGCTTATGTGCCATACGCGGTACTGGCGGCTATGACCATTCCGGATATCTTTTTTGCAACTGCTTCACTGGTTTCTGCGGCCTTGGGGTTGGCTGCGGCAATATTGCTTTCTTACAAGGGAAAAAGTCTTTTGACCGTAGCCTTGGGGGCGGTGGCCGTTGTATTTTTAGCGCAGCGCCTGCTACCTGCTTGAAAAGATGGGGGATTAAAACAGAATCCGTCTCCATTGCGGCCGATTCACCGGCACTGTCTTTTGTGTTTTTTACCGAAAAACCGACTGGCAGCGCTCTATTTTTTTGCAGATTGAAAAAAGTTTGTCAAAACCATTGACAAATTCGGTTAGCAATAGTAAACTATGGCTGAAAGAAGGTTAGAAGAAACTAACTCGATGCTTTTCAACGCAGATTCACAAAGAAAATAGGGAGGAAAAATGGATATGCCGTTGACAATGGCCGCATCCGGTGAAATCAATACCGTGAAGCGTATTCAGGGAAGAGACGAGACCAAGCGTTTTTTGGCGAGCCTTGGTTTTGTAGAAGGAGGACAGGTGCAGGTGATTTCCGAAATCAGCGGGAATTTGATTGTCAATATCAAAGATACCAGAATTGCACTGAGCAAGAGCATGGCCAACCGAATCATGATCTAGAACGCCGCTTGCGGCGGTTCGCATAGAGAAAGAAGGGGTATGATGAAAACACTCAAACAGACCAAGTGCGGCGAAACGGTCACTGTCACCCGCCTGGGTGGAGAGGGCGCACTCAAACGCCGGATTATGGACATGGGAATCACCAAAGGAACCTCCATTTTTGTGCGCAAGGTCGCGCCGCTGGGAGATCCGGTGGAGATTACGGTTCGCGGCTATGAGTTATCCATCCGCAAAGGCGATGCGGAAAATATTTTAGTGGAATAAGCGCTGGCAAAAATGTCCCGCGTTTTTTTGGGGAATAAGGTTAGCTGTTACTAACTTTTGTTTTTGAGTTGATAGCACAACCGTTTTCAGCGGCGAAAGGAGTTTTAGGAGTATGGCGATTAAAATTGCGCTTGCAGGAAATCCCAACTGCGGCAAAACGACCATGTTCAACGACCTGACAGGTTCCAATCAGTTTGTCGGCAACTGGCCTGGTGTTACCGTAGAGAAAAAAGAGGGCAAGCTCAAAGGGAATAAAGATGTCATCATCACTGATCTGCCCGGTATTTATTCTTTATCCCCCTACACATTGGAGGAGGTAGTAACCAGAAATTACCTCATCCAGGAGAAACCCGACGTCATTTTGAATCTGGTAGATGGTTCCAATATTGAGCGTAACCTGTATCTGACGACCCAGTTGACGGAAATGGGGATTCCGGTGGTCATTGCGTTGAATATGATGGACGTTGTTCGGAAAAACGGCGACCATATCGACACCAAAAAACTCTCGGATGAGTTGGGCTGTCCAGTTATTGAAACTTCGGCCGTGAAAGGCGAGGGCTGTATGAAAGCGGCGGAGCAGGCCATCGCAATGGCAGAATCCGCAGGAGAGTTTTCTGCGAAGCACACTTTTGATCATGCGGTGGAAACTGCGTTGTCTGAGATCGAATCCATGGTGGAAGGGCTGGTGCCGGCAGAGAACTCCCGCTGGTTTGCAGTGAAGCTGTTTGAACGGGACGAGAAGGTGCTGGATTCTCTTTCGCTGGCCCAAAACCTCAAACTCCGGCTGGAGGACATCATATCCGAGCTGGAAAAGAAAGAGGATGACGATGCGGAAAGCATCATCACCAATGAGCGCTATTCCTATATCGCAAAACTGGTCGGGAGATGTTTGCAGAAAAAGAAAACAGGCATGACTACTTCGGATAAGATCGACCGGATTGTAACCAACCGATGGCTGGCGCTGCCGATTTTTGCGGTGGTTATGACGCTGGTGTATTATATTTCCTGGACAACGGTCGGGACGATTGTTACCGACTTTACCAACGATACACTGTTCGGCGAATGGATTAGCCCCGCAGTAGAGAATTTCCTCGTGAGGATCGGAACAGCCGATTGGCTGGTGGGGCTGATTGTGGAAGGAATTGTTGGCGGCGTTGGCGCGGTCCTGGGGTTTGTTCCCCAGATGCTGGTGCTCTTCCTGCTGCTGTGCCTGCTGGAGGACTGCGGTTACATGGCGCGTGTCGCCTTTATTATGGACCGGATTTTCCGCCGCTTCGGCCTGTCCGGTAAATCTTTTATTCCGATGCTGATTGGCACCGGCTGCGGCGTACCCGGCATCATGGCTTCCCGTACCATTGAGCAGGATCGCGACCGCAAAATGACGATTATGACTACCACATTTATCCCCTGCGGTGCGAAAATGCCGATCGTCGGCCTGATTGCCGGCGCTTTATTCGGCGGCGCATGGTGGGTGGCGCCTTCCGCTTATTTTATCGGTGTGGCGGCAATCGTGATTTCCGGTATTCTGTTGAAGAAAACAAAAATGTTTGCGGGCGAACCGGCCCCCTTTGTCATGGAACTCCCTGCCTATCATGCGCCGACAGCCGTCAATATCCTGCGCGGTACTTGGGAGCGCGGATGGTCCTTCATTAAAAAAGCCGGTACGGTTATTTTACTGGCCAGCATTTTTGTATGGTTTACCAAGAGCTTTGGCTTTGTGGACGGATCTTTCGGCATGGTAGAGGATATGGACGCCTCGATTCTAGCAGCCATTGGCAGCTTTGTGGCCCCGATTTTCGCTCCCCTGGGCTTTGGCAACTGGCAGTCTACCGTGGCGACTGTCCTCGGACTGGTGGCCAAGGAAGAGGTAGTAGGCGTGTTCGGCGTACTCTACGGAGTGGCCGGCGATGCGCTGGAACTGGTGGAAGAAGGCGCGTTCAACGAACTGGGCCCCATTGCCCAGCACTTTACTGCCCTGTCCGCTTACTCTTTCCTGATCTTTAACCTGCTGTGCGCCCCCTGTTTTGCGGCGATTGGCGCCATTAAGCGCGAGATGAACAATCCCAAATGGACCTGGTTCGCCATCGGATACCAGACGGTATTCGCTTATACCATTGCTCTGATTGTTTACCAGTTGGGGCTGCTTTTTACCGGCGGCAGTTTCGGGATTGGCACTATCGCAGCGCTGGTGCTTCTGGCCGCTTATATCTGGCTTTTGGTTCGCAAAGGATATGTGGGCGAAACCAAATCCGCCAGTTCGATTGAAGCGGCAAAAGTAGGCGTAAAATAAAAATTCCCTAAAAAGAAAAGCAATACAGAAAGGAGCGCTGATGATGGGTACATGGATTGTATTAGGTGTTTTAGTCATAGGAGTTGTGATGGCTTTGCTTACCGTCCGGAAAAGCGTCAAAGGGGGCTGCTGCACAGGCTGTTGCTCCGGATGCTCCGGCAGCTGTCAATGTCATTCGGATGGTGGCAAGTCCGCTGCACGGAAAGTATCTTCCCTCTGATATCTTCTTACCTCCCATTGCAATATTTGCCCTAGCAAAAAAAGACGGTCTTAAGACCGTCTTTTTTTGCTTTCTCATAAGAGGGAGCGGCGCCTGGAAATGCCTTTACGCCAGCGCGGCGTCTACCGCAGCCATGGCGTGTAGAACGGTAGTATCAAATACGGGCAGATCCGTATGCTCCTGCTGGATCAACAGAGGAATTTCGGTGCAGCCGAGGATTGCCCCCTGGGCGCCTTGCGCCCGCAAAGAATTGATTACATCCAGAAAATAACGGCGGGATTCCTCTTTTAGAATATGAAAGGTCAATTCTTCGTTGATCACCCGGTAGATCTCTTCCCCCTGTTCCTCCGTTGGAAGGAGAACGTCAATGCCGTGGAGTTGTTTGAGCCGGCCTTTGTAAAAAGGTTGGGTCATGGTAAAAGGGGTTCCCAGCAGCGCCACCTTTTGCAAGCCCTGTTTTTTGATGGCATCGGCAGTGGCGTCGGCGATATGGATAACCGGGACCGAAAGCCCATCGGAAAGCACGTCGTAAACAGCGTGCATGGTGTTGGTGCACAAAAGGAGCATATCCGCCCCCGCAGCTACCAGTTTTTTCCCGATGTCCAAAAACTCCTGCCCCAGCTGCTTTTGTTCCCCTCGGGCCATCCGTCCCAGCTTTTGGGCCAGGTTGACAGAATAGAGGATGCATTCCACCGTGTCCAGCCCACCGCCTAGGCGGCGGTTGGATTCCTCGTTGATGACCCGATAGTACTCCACGGTGGACTGCCAGCTGAGTCCGCCGATTAAGCCGATTTTTTTCATGCTAATTTTCTCCTTTTCCTGCAAGATAGAGGTATTTGGCACAGGCAATATCCTCGATGGCAAGGCCCAGCGCGTTGAAAACCGTCACGTCCTGCGCCGATGTGCGGCCGGTAATCTCGCCGCACAAAAGCTGCCCGATGGTGCCCAGCAGATGCTCTTTTTGAATCGCGCCTTCTGATAAAGGAATCAAATAGTCGCCGCTTTCTTTTTCCACCGATTCGATGCTGTCTCCATACAGGCGGCAGCGGGCGACTAAAGCAGAGTTTAATTCCCGGGTGGTTGCGGAACAGGCCCCCACCGCATTGATGTGAGCGCCCGGCTGAACCCAGCCGCTTTCCAGAATTGGGGTGGGAGAGGGCGTCAGCGTGCAGATGATATCCGCATCGCGTGCCGCTTCCTCCGCGCTGGAGCAGATCCGAATCGGGCAGCCTGTGGATTTTGCCATTTCAGCGGCGAATTTTTGCGCGTTTTCCGGGCGTGCATCCCACACGGCGACATCTGTCAGCCGCCGAATCAGGGCAATAGCTTCCAGATGGGAGCGGCCCTGTGCCCCTGCCCCCAGAAGGGCCAGGCGTCCGGCGCCGGGCTGGGCCAGCAGGTCGGTGGCTACAGCACTGACTGCGCCGGTGCGGATTTGAGTGATAGCATCGCCGTCGGCCATGAACTGTAAAGTGCCGTGCTGTGCGTCAAACAACAGAACGCTGCCCTGATGGGAGGGCAAGCCTACCTGATGATTACCGGGAAAAACGGTGATGACCTTAGCGCCGAAATAGTCGCCTGTTCCCAGATGCGCAGGCATAAACCCAAACAGGTCGTTTCCCGGCAGGCGGGTGACTGTGCGTAGATACTGTTGGCCTTTTCCCTGGGCATGCTCCCGCAGAACAGTACGCATCAAACGGATGCAATCGGTCATGGAAAGGCTGTGCAGTACCTGCTGTTTGTCCATCTGTTCCATAGGGTTTCCTCCTTTTATATGGGCTTAGAGGCTGTCTTTTTTTATTTTACTCCCTTTGCTTTTTCGTGGCAAGGTGTGAAAGCGGCAGATTGATTTTTTTGCCTCCTTATAGTACCATGGAAAAACGGCCGGCAGAAAGGATGATGGGGGAAACGCCGTGCGTGAATGCCGGGAGATGTTGTTGGTTCCCGTCCTTTTTGTTTTTAAGGGCGGTTGGACAAATGAAAAAAAGTTTTGTTGTCTCTTTTGGGCATCTTATGCGCGGTGATGCTTTCGGGCTGCTGGACCGGACCGCTTCCAGTGCGCTGGATCGCAGTGCGCCGGACAGCCCTGTTTCGACGGAAGAATTGTCCCAACGGCTGCCGGATGCAATAAATATCACAAATTTTACTGCCTTTGACGAGTATTTTGTATTGGAGTACAAAAACGCAAAATCCGCCGGCTTTTCCCTGGGATGGATTGCGCGTCAGGAAGGAAAGGAATGCTACACGGCAAAGTACGTCATCCCCTATCCTTTGGGGCAGATGGAACGGGCTACCTGCTTTGAAGCTTATGAAATAGAAGGGGAGGATTTTCTTTTTACCCGTGCCGGGTTTTATAAAATGTCGAATGACACGGTGGAAGAAATTCGCTCTTTTCCCGCAGATCGCTATGCCAGCGTCCAGTACAGCCATTCGCTCCGTGCTTTTTATATATCGACCTGGAGGATAGAAGCTTATATTTGTCTAAGTTGGATGGGGAAACCCGGTGTATCTGCAAAGGGCAGGTGATAGAAGAAGGTTCCTCCCTTGAGGGAAAGAACCCGTATGATCCAAAGCTGCTGGCATACCCAATGGAGGGCCGCCTGTCCGGACAGATGATTCTTTACTGGTACTTTCATGCGGATGGAAAACGAACCTTGCGGATCTGTGATTTGGAAGGAAACGTTTTGTGTGAAATGGGCCCAAATGACCAGGAGTTTTTGCCTTTTGACCCGGAATGGTGGGGAAGCGGCTTTGCCCGTGAGGACGCTTTTCTCCTATGGGGCTGGAAACGGCGGAGAATGATAACGCTTATACCACCTTTTTACCATATATGACCAGCAGGGCCATGCGGAAAAAAGCATGGAAATCCCCTATGCGGCAGACCCTTTTTCCCATTTGACACCGGGCCTTGCGCCGGGATGCTTTTATACTGTCGGCGGTACCAGAAACCGGGAGACTGGCTGGCTCCAAAACTGCCTGCTTATCATCGATTTTGAGCGGGCAAGCTGCGAGGTGCTGGCACAGGACACCTTTCTTCTGCAAATCAAACCGGAAGAGGATGGCGTCTATTTTCTCAACGCAGACAAGGAGATCCGAAAAATTAGCCAATGATCCGTTGGCGCCGGAACGGAATTTTTTTCGTTCCGTTTTTTTCTGCCGGAGTCTGCCCTGTGTCATGTGAGAAAAAGAGTATCCCTTGATTTTTTTTGCCCGGCGCGCTACCATTAGAAAAAACGAAAACAGAGGGCGCAGTATATGACAGGCGAAATTTTGTGTGTCGGCACCGAGCTTCTGCTCGGTGATATTATCAATACCAACGCGGCTTTTTTGGCGCGGGAACTGGCGGCGCTGGGCATCAGCGTGTATCATCAGACGGTGGTGGGGGACAACGGAAACCGGCTTTGTGAGGCGGTAAAGCTGGCTCTTTCCCGCAGCGATTTGCTGGTTATGACCGGCGGGCTGGGGCCGACCTACGACGACATTACCAAAGAAACCGCCGCCGCAGCCTTGGGGAAAAGGCTGGTGTGGAATCAGCAGGCCTATGACCGGATGGAGGCTTATTTCGCGCGCACCGGCCGGGTGATGAGCGAAAATAACCGCAAACAGGCCATGATGCCGGAGGGCGCCCTTGTGTTCCAGAACGAAAACGGCACGGCGCCGGGTGCCGCCGTGGAATCCGATGGAAAGGTCATCGTGCTTTTGCCAGGCCCTCCCAGCGAGATGGAGCCGATGTTTTGCGATCAGGTGCGGCCCTATCTGGAGGGGAAAACCGGGCAGATTTTCCTATCCCAAACCGTGCATCTGTTTGGAATCGGAGAATCGGCGGCAGAGGAAATCCTGCGCAGCTGGATGGAAGCTTCTAAGAATCCAACGGTTGCGCCCTATGCCAAAACGGGCGAGGTCCTTTTGCGGGTGACCGCCGCGGCACCGGACCGAAAGCAGGCGAGAAAGCTGCTGGAACCGGCAGTGCAGGAGATTCAAAAGCGGCTGGGCGCATACGTTTACGGTGTGGATGTCGGCACCTTGCAAAATGCGGTGGTGCTGGCGATGAAGCACAGGGGCCTGACCGTATCGACTGCCGAATCCTGTACCGGCGGCGGGGTGGCAAAGCGAATCACAGAAGTTTCGGGCGCCTCGGCGGTACTGCGGGCGGGAATCTGCACCTATACCAATGAGATGAAAACAGCGCTGCTGGGCGTAAAGGAAAAGACGTTGAAAAGCTATGGCGCAGTCTCTGCCCAAACAGCGTTGGAAATGGCAAGAGGGGTAAAGGCGCGCACCGGCTCGGATATCGGCGTGTCAGTTACCGGTGTGGCGGGACCTCAGCCGTCGGAAGAAAAGCCGGTGGGGCTGGTTTTTGTGTCGGTGTCCAGTCCGTGGCATGAGCAGACGATGCAGCTGCATTTGGCCAGAGGCAGCGGCAATGAGCGGGAGCGGGTACGATGCTTGGCGGAAAATCACGCGCTGTATGCAGTGCTGCAGGCGGCTCAAAAGGCGCCGCAGCGCTGAAGTATAGGCGCAGGAGGGAAAGCAGAATGCGCAAAACTTATAAAATCGGCGAAGTGGCAAATATCCTGGGCGTTTCTGCCGATACGATCCGGTATTATGAGAAAGCAGGAATCGTATATTCCAAAAAGGACCCGTCCAACGGATATCGGTACTTTACCCCGGCGGATATCTACGCGCTGTTGGACGTATTGTTTTACCGCAGCATGGACATCCCAGTGGAGGAAGTACGCAATATCATGAATTTCTATCAGCACCGGGATGTGAAAAAATTGCTGGAGCAAAAGCAGGAACAGGTGCAGGCAAAGATACGGGAACAGCAGGTGCTGTTGGAACGTATCCGCGCCACCATCGAGGATTACCGGATCATGGAAGAAAACCTGGATGTATTTCAGGTGCGCCCCATGCCTTCGATGATTCTGTTTCATGAATCCCCGGCGGATAATCAGGCGTATTTTAACAATATGATCGAACAGGAAAACCAAAATCCGTCTCAAGCGGTGGGATCTTTGATTGAGTCAGGCTTTATTGCAGCCCGCGGCGGCAACGGGTGGGAAATGACCCGCCTGTTCACAGCAGCCCTGATGCCGGAGAAGCAGACAGGACGATTCCCGGAAAACGGCCGGCTGGTGAGCGTGCCCAAAGCGGTTTACACCGTATTGCGTTCCCCTTGGGGCATTCGCATGGAGCAGATGCTGGCGCCTGCGTTGGATTATGCTGCGGGGCAGGGCCTTTCGGTCAAGGACGAGATTTTCGGACTGTGGATTTTTACCGATTACAGCCAGCCGAGGCCGATGGATTATGTGGCTTTATATCTGCCGGTGGATTAACGCAAAGCCTTTGTTTCTTGACATCATAAAGGGAAAAGGATAAGATAAAAGAGGTAAAAATTTGTTTTTTATGTTCCAATCCATATCCATAGAAATGGGAAAAAGAAAGGATGTTTATGATGAAACAGATTATTGCAACCAATAAAGCGCCCGGGGCCATCGGCCCTTACTCTCAGGGAACCAGCTGTGATCAACTGGTCTTTACTTCCGGCCAGCTGGGAATCAATCCCGCAACCGGTAAGCTGGCGGGTCAGTCGGTAGAAGAGCAGACGATGCAGGCGCTGAAAAATCTGGGCGAGGTGCTCAAAGAGGGCGGCGCAGATTATGATACCGTGTTGAAGACAACGGTGTATCTGCAGAATATGAGCGATTTTGCATCGGTCAATTCTATTTATGCTACCTACTTTAAAACGGACTGCCCGGCCAGAAGCTGCTTTGCAGTAGGGGCTTTGCCTATGGGCGGCCTGGTGGAGATCGAAGCGATTGCGCTGAAGAAATAAGGTTTGCTTTGCAGAAAAAGGATTTGCGGATATTTTCCGCAAATCCTTTTTTCTTATCGCTTTCCCGGTTTCTTTCCTTGTACCGCCGTGAAAAAAAGTGTATAATAATGGCTGCTGAAGGCTTTCGGCCTTTTAGCAGGGGTAGACCGCTATCTCAATTGAGGATTGGCGGATCTGCAGCTTTCAAAATTTTCGATAATCAAAAAATGACTGCTGCGGCGCAGAATGAGGCGGGCGGCGCTTAGAAAGGAAGAATGCGGACAAGTGGGTACTTGGAAGAAGTTTTTAAAAGAATGGGTCCTGCCTCTGGGAGCGGAGGTACTTGTCATTGTATTTTTATTAAAGGTTGTTTTTATGCTGGTATTGGTGCCCTCTGGCTCCATGCTGCCGACCATTCAGAAAAACAGCGTGCTGTTTTGTACTTATATCCATGATGTGAGCAAGGTCGAACGGGGGCAGATTTTGGTCTTTGAATCGGACGAACTGGGAAAAACCCTGATCAAGCGCCTGATCGGGCTGCCCGGTGAAACGGTGTCGATCCGCGAGGACGGAAGTATTGCGGTGGACGGGCAGGTGCTGGACGAATCTTATGTGGTGTATCCGCAGATGGGGGAAGAAATGGAATTTGAAGTTCCGCAGGGGCAGTATCTGTTTTTAGGAGACAACCGAGCCGGTTCAGAAGATGCCCGTTATTGGGACGAACCGTTTATTGCGGCAGAAAAAATCAAGGCCAGAGCCAGATTTACTTTATGGCCGTTTCAAAATTTTGGCGGATTACGATAGAAAGGAAAGGCGGGCAATATGTTTTTATGTGTGAAGAATGCGGATGTTTACAGTCCGGGCCACCTGGGCAAAAGGGATATTTTGATCTGCAACGACAGGATTATTGCCATAGAGCCGCAGATGGAAGCGCTGCCCCAGGGATGCCGGGTTTTGGACGCTGCCGGCCGCCGGGTAATCCCCGGGCTGATCGACCAGCATGTGCATATTACAGGCGGGGGCGGGGAGAGCGGTTTTACCAGCCGTGTGCCGGAGCTTCGCTTTTCCGACAGCGTAAAAGCGGGCGTTACTACGCTGGTGGGACTTTTGGGGACGGATTCCCGGACCCGCAGTGTGCAGAACCTGCTGGCAAAGACCAAAGCCCTTAACGAAGAGGGAATCACCGCTTACTGTCTGACCGGCGCGTATGAAATCCCCTCCCCGACGTTGACCGGATCGGTGGGAGATGACATCATGTTTTTGCAGGAAGTCATTGGGGTAAAGGTGGCCATCTCGGATCACCGCAGTTCCAACCTGACCAAGGAAGAGATGATTAAGCTGGCCAGCGAAGCTAGAATCGCCGGTCTTTTGAGCAAAAAGCCCGGCGTGGTCCATATGCACACCGGCGTAGGCCGTCAAGGCTTAAAAATGATCATCGATATTGTGAAAACCACCGATATTCCGATTCAGCATTTTCGTCCCACCCATATGCGCAAGATGCTGGAGGACGATGTGGTTGAATTCACCAGGCTGGGCGGTTACGCGGATTATACCAGCAGCGAGGAGCCGGATCCCAAATCCCAGGAGATCCTGGATGTGTTGGCCCGCGGCGTTCCTCAGGACCATTTAACCATCAGTTCCGATTCCAACGGCAGTATGCCCAAATGGGGACCGAATAAAGAGCTGATCGGCATTACTTATGCGAAGATGACCAGCCTGTTCGGCCAGATTCAGTCCCTTGTGAAAAAGGGGTTGCCCTTGGAGCAGGCACTTTGCTTTGTAACGCAGAATGTGGCGCAGGCGCTGGAGTTTTATCCCCGCAAGGGCTGTTTGGCGCCGGAGAGCGACGCGGATTTGGTCGTAATCGGCCCGGAAATGGAGATTCAGACGGTGGTAGCCAAAGGACAGGTGCTGATGGAAGAAGGAGAAGTGCTCAAAAAAGGCCTGTTTGAAGATTAGTTGACAGCTCGAAAATGAAAGGCTACAATAAGACTTGTTAGTAAATGTTTAGGAGTTGAATGTTTTGGCTGAAAATTGTAATCACGACTGCGCGTCCTGCGGCGAAGAGTGCGCCTCCCGGGAAGTGCCGGAAAACTGCACCCATGACTGCAGTACCTGTGGGGAAAACTGCCCTTCCAAGACAAAAAGCCTGAAGGATTTTTTAGAAGCACCCCATGAGATGAGTTCGGTCCGCAAGATCATTGCGGTGGCCAGCGGCAAGGGCGGCGTGGGAAAATCCCTTGTGACCTCCTTGCTGGCGGTTTCCATGAGCCGCCTGGGCTACCGGGTTGGTATTCTGGACTCGGATATTACCGGTCCGTCTATTCCCCGCGCGTTCGGGGTGCATGACCGGGCCATGTCCGATGAAGCGGGTATTTATCCTGCGGAAACGCAAACCGGTATCCATGTGATTTCCGCCAATATGCTGCTGGAGGAGGAAACTGCCCCGGTGATCTGGCGCGGTCCCATGATTGCCGGCGTGGTCAAGCAGTTCTGGACCGATGTGATCTGGAATGACATTGATTTTCTGTTTGTGGACATGCCTCCGGGAACTGGCGACGTGCCGATCACGGTGTTCCAGTCCATTCCTGTGGATGGCGTGGTGGTTGTGGCATCTCCTCAGGAACTGGTTGGCATGGTGGTGGAAAAGGCGCTGAATATGACCAATGCCATGCAGGTCAATGTGATCGGGTTGGTAGAAAATATGAGCTATGTGGAATGCCCGGACTGCCATAAAAAGATCAAAATTTTTGGTGAGAGCCATATCGACCGGATTGGCGAGGAATTTAATCTCCCGGTACTGGCAAAAATGCCGATTGATCCGCAGCTGGCCCAGCTGTGCGACGAGGGAGAGATTGAAAAAGCGCAAGCGGATTATCTGACTGAAGCGTGCCAGAAAATCGTGGAATACTGTGACAAAGAGGATTGATTTTTCTTTTGTCCCAATACCGGCAGCGGTGCTGCCGGTATTTTATTTTGCCGGATAAAAAAGGCTTTCTCCTGGCATGGTTTCCGGATATCCCGAGATTTTTTTCTATTTTTTCTTGGCATTTTTTTCAGTTAATGATACAATAGTAAAAGATGTGCCGCAGTCATGAAAAAATAGTGACAAAACGGTGAAAATCTGATGACCTTTGCAACAAATCGACTTTTCGCAGGTACTTATTATGCAGGACTTATGCAAAGGCATAGGAGAATACACAAAAAAGGGGACGCAGATATGCTTCCGAACAATAGAAAACCGTATAGCAGAACTAAGAAAACGTCTGCCAGATCCAGCGCGCCTTCTGCGGAGGGAACTGCGGCTGTATCCGGCGCCAGAAGGAAAAGGAAAATTCCCTGGTATAAAAAAATCCTTCGGATGATGGTGCCAACCAAAAAAGACAGCACCGTAGACAAAATCCGCAAAGTCATTTTTGATGTGGCAATTTTGGTCTTCATCGGCTCCTGTACTTATTTGATCAACTATTACGGTCAGTCGGACCATAACGCCAAATTTTATGACGGTGTGGCCGGCCTGCTGGGAAACGGAGAGGTAAGTGAGAACTATCCGCGGGCTTATTTGACGAAGTTTGCTTCTCTGTGGGAAATGAACGAGGATATTGTAGGCTGGTTGTCTATCGACGGGACACAGGTGAATTATCCTGTGGTACAAAGCGATGACAACGATTATTACCTGCATAAGGATTTTTCCAAGGCGGACAACAAGTACGGCATTCCGTTTGCGGACTGCCGGGTGGATATTTCCAAACCCAGCACCAACATCCCGATTTACAGCCATAACATGAAGGATGGCCAGATGTTTGGTGAATTGATCAATTACCAGAGTTTGGACTATTATAAGCAGCATCCGGTGATTCAATTCGACAGCCTGTACGAAGAGGGAAAATATAAAATTGTAGGTATGTTTATTGCGTCCACCTTACCGGAACATGCGCCGAACTTTGAATATCACAATTTTATCGAAGCGGACACCGACGAAGAATTGATGAATTTTGCCAACGAAGTCATTTCCCGGTCGCTGATTGTTACCGGTGTGGACATTCAGCCTGGGGATCAGTTGATTACACTTTCCACCTGCACATATGACTTTAAAGAAGCCCGTTTCGCCATTGTGGCCCGCCGTGTGCGGGAAGGCGAGTCGGAAACGGTGGACACCTCGGTTGCAAAAGTCAATCCCAATCCGGTGATGCCAAAAGCCTGGTACGAAGCTAAGAAAATTGCCGCACTGGTAGCCGGTGTTTCCCTGTCTCCGGAGAATCTGTCGTTGAAACCGGGTGAAACAGCGGCTTTGACCGCAACGGTTCTGCCCAATACTGCGGTGAACCGCAACGTAACTTGGTCATCTTCCGATTCGTCAGTAGCCAGCGTGGATCAGTCTGGTAATGTAACGGCGTTGAAGAGCGGTACAGCAGTCATTACCGTAACTACGGAAGAGAGCGGATTTACAGCTTCTGCCACGGTGACAGTGGGAATGGGGCCGATTACGGCGATGCATTTTGCCGGTGAAGCGGTCAGCATTCCGGTGGATGGGAGCACCGATTTGAACAGCCTGCTGGTAGTGGAACCGGAAGGGGCGAATCGGGATGAACTGGCGTGGTCTTCTTCTGATCCGTCGGTGGCATCCGTTTCCGGCGGCGTGGTCAGCGGTAGGAAAATCGGATCTGCAACCATCACGGTATCCACGCCCAGCGGCATTTCCGCATCCATTACCGTGCAGGTAGGGACTTATATACCGGTGACAGGGTTGAGTATTTCCGGTCCTTCGGTTGTGGCCCCGAAAAAAAGCATCCAGTTACAAGCTGTCATTGAACCGGCGGACGCGACGATGCGGGCCGTGACATGGTCCAGCAGTGATGAGAGAATTGCAACAGTGGACAATACTGGAAAGGTCACCGGAGTGAAAGAGGGGAGCGTCCGGATTCAGGCAACACTGCATGACAGTGTGAATGGAGATTTTGTCGCCCGCTATAATATCACTGTGTCCAAAGGCGGCAAGATTGAGTTGGCCGCCAGCGAAGCAGAGATTTCTGTTGGAAAACGGGTCTACATTGAATTTAATGCTTCCAATGGAGAGAATGTTGTTTGGACAATCGTCGGCGGCGACGGTCAGGCGAATATCAGCGTAGATGGAAGCGATTTGGTAGTGAAGGGGGTAAAACCCGGCACGGTTCAGATTCAGGGAAGCTTTTCCGATGGCTCCGGAGTGGTGACATTGACGATTTATGTTACACCGGGAGCCAGTTCGTCCGTTCCTTCCGTTCCGGATTCTTCTTCTGCTCCGGATTCTTCCTCCGTGCCTTCCTCCAATACGGAAGAGGAGCCATCTTCCTCTGAAACATCGCTTCCGAATCCGGATGAAGGCGAAGAAGGCGGGGATAATCCGCCCAGTGTACCGAGTATTTGGGGATAATCATGCAAAAAATGAAGAATTTTATAAAATTCGGCTAAAAAAGAGGGGCAGAGAAATTCTCTGCCCCTCTTTTGCGTGGGTAATGGTATCTGATTTGATTCCTTTGTGCAAAAACAGCTCTTTTTAGCGGTATGTTTTTTAAAAACTGGCATGACAGACGATCAAAAGCCGGAAAACCGCGTCAGACAGTTAATGCTTTCAAAGGGTCTTTGGCTTTTTGGGTCGCGGCGGCAGCTTGCCGGCTGAGCCGGATGTATGCGCTGCTGTCGGGGAAGTATCGCCTTTTTTGTTGGAGTTTTCTGATATTTGGGCACTGCTTTGCAAAGCGGAACGCTCTGCTGTGAGCACTGGTTTCTTTTTCGTTGTAGCCTTTGAGGTCTCCCCTTTTTTTCTTTCGCCGCTTTTGGGCACTGCCTTTTTGGTGCTGAGCGTTTTACAACTGGAAGAAAACAACGGAGTCCATCCCAGCAGCTCCCCGTCTCCGTATTCGCCGTCCGGCAGGACCAGTACTTCTGCCACTTCGGCCCAGCGTTCTTTGGGATTGCCGAGAGTGTGGTATTTTCCCTCGCCGGCTACCGCCAGCTTTACGCCGTTGTCTAGCTCGACGCGCGTATTCCCGACTTCCATCCCGTCGACGATTTTGATTTTACGCCGGTCAACCTCCCGTTCTTCTCCGGTGAAACAGTTGATGACAATGGTCTTTTTGACAGATTTCGGCTTGGACATTTTGGGCAGATCAGACGGTTTCCTCTTCATCATTTGGAATCTCCTTATTTTTTCTACCCTTATCATACCCCGGAAAAGAAAATTTGGCAACGGGGTTTCTTTCCCTCCTAATAAATGGTATACTGAAAACAATCATTTATCGCAAGGAGGATTTTTCATGACCCCGGTTTTGGACAGGTTTTTAAAGTACGTAAGCTTTGATACAGAGTCGGCACCCGGTGCGGACTGTTTTCCCAGTACGGCGAAGCAAAAAGTATTCGCTCAGTATCTGGTAGAAGAACTCAAAGGCATCGGCATTGCCGACGCGGCGATGGACGAGTTCGGTTATGTGACCGGTACGCTGCAGTCCAATGTCGATTTTGATGTTCCGGTATTCGGCTTTATTTCCCATATGGACACTTCTCCGGACATGCCCGGCAACAATATCAAGCCGCAGGTGATTAAAAATTATGACGGCGGCGATATTGTACTCAACAAAGAACTGGGTATTGTGCTAAGTCCGAAAAATTTCCCTAAAATGCTGATGTATCAGGGGAAAGATCTGATTACCACCGATGGGACGACCCTGCTGGGCGCGGACAATAAGGCAGGCATTACGGCGATTGTCGGTATGGTGGAATACCTGCTGGAGCATCCGGAAGTAAGGCATGGCACCATCAAAATCGGTTTTACTCCCGATGAAGAGGTTGGCACCGGTGTGGATCACTTCAATGTGGAAAAATTCGGCGCCCAGTTTGCCTATACGGTGGACGGCGGCACCATTGGAAGCTTGGAGTACGACAATTTCAACGCTTCTTCCGCAAAGGTACATATCAACGGCCAGAGTGTGCATCCTGGTTCGGCCAAGGGGAAAATGGTCAGCGCGGTGCTGGTTGCCATGGAGTTTCAGGGAATGCTGCCGGTATTTGAAAATCCCGCCTGCACCGAAGGGCATGAGGGCTTCAATCATCTGAATTCCATGAAAGGGAATGTGGAAAAAGCCGATATGTCCTACATCCTGCGCGACCATGATTCGGCTAAGTTGGAAAAGAAAAAAGAAACTTTCCGCAAAATTGCCGCCTATCTCAACGATAAATATGGGGCGGATACGGTTACGGTTACCATTACGGATTCTTACCGGAACATGAAAGAGCAAATCCTCAATCATATGTATATTGTGGACGCAGCCAAAGAAGCCATTGAAAAAGCCGGTGTAAAGGTGATCAGCGGCCCGGTGCGCGGCGGTACCGACGGTGCGCGCCTGTCCTTTATGGGATTGCCTTGCCCCAATTTGGGTGCCGGCAGCCACAGCGCTCATGGCAAATACGAGTATGTCTGCGTGCAGGCGATGGAAACGAACATCAAAGTTTTGACCAGTATCGCTTCGCGGATCTGCGAAATTCACGCCAAATAAAAAGTCCATCCTCAAAAAGCCCGCTTTTGCCGGGCTTTTTGATTAATATGGCAGGAAAGATAAAATTTCCCTGATATGGGCTTTGCCGAATCGGGTGCAAAAAATCCCGCTTTTCCAGGTTTCTCTCTGCGGGGCAGAAAGATCGGAAGAAGACTTCTCAACAGACATTGGGATACCCTTGACCAACCAACGCATGTGCGGTAAAATTTATTGCATGACCCAAAGAATCGGTGGGTATGCGGACGGGAGGAAAGGGAAAAACGATGACAGATCTTCTGGTAAAACTTTTTATTAAAAATGCAGATCAGACCAGTTCGCCTAAGGTGCGGGAGCGGTATGGTATGCTCAGCAGCTGGGTTGCAATTGTCTGCAATTTGTTGTTGTTTGCGGCAAAGTTCATATTGGGGCTGATTTCCAACTCCATCGCCATTACAGGCGATGCGTTTAACAACCTTTCGGATGTAGGCAGCAGCGTTGTAACCTTTATTGGCTTTCGGGCGGCTGCGGCGCCTGCCGATGAGGACCACCCTTTTGGGCATGGACGGATTGAATACATCAGCGGATTGGTGATCACGTTTTTTGTATTGCTGGTAGGCTTTGACGTTGTAAAAAGCTCCATTGGGAAAATCATACATCCGGAGCCGGTAGAGTTCAGCCTGTTTGTGATTGCAGGGTTGGCGCTGTCCATTCTGGTCAAACTCTGGATGGGCGCGTTTAACCGAAAACTGAGCAAAAAAATTGATTCCGGAACCCTGTGGGCGGCGGCCCAGGATAGTTTGAACGACTGTATTTCCACCGGCGCCACAACGCTGGGCATTGTAATTGCACGTTTTTTGCCGTTTTCCATCGACGGATTTTTAGGGTTGATGGTGGGCGGATTTATTCTGTATGCCGGATATGGGCTTGCCAGAGATACCATCAGTCCGCTGCTGGGGCAGAAACCGGATCCGGAATTGGTAAACCAACTGTATGACATGATTTTAAGCTATCCGGATATCACCGGCGTACATGATCTGGTGCTGCATGATTACGGGCCCGGACGGATGATGGGCAGCGCGCATGTGGAGGTTTCCCGCACGCTGGATGTCATGCAGGCTCACGATATGATCGACAATGCAGAAAAGCATGTCCAGGCGGTGCTGCACATGCCTTTTGTCCTGCATTATGACCCGGTTGCGGACGATTGTGAGGAAACCCAGCTGATGCGCAAAAAAATGGAAGAGATTGTTCGGCAGGTCAACCGTGAAATGACCATCCACGATTTCAGGATGGTTCCAGGTCCGACGCATACCAATTTGATTTTTGACGTGGTGGTGCCTAACGGCGAAACGAGAAAAAATGCGGAGCTGAAAAAAGAAATTGACAGCTGCCTCGAGCAGGAGGACCAGACTTATTTTACCGTTGTCACTTTTGACCGGAACTATATTTGACCGAGCGGCAGACGACTCCTGCCGCGGGGCATCTTGCAGAAAACCGCCTCTGGACTTGTTTTCCAGAGGCGGTTTTTGCAAATTGCAGGCGGCTTTTTCGTTCCGGCTGTGGGAGACAGCTTTTTTGGGACAGCGAAAAAGCAGGACCTTTGCCTGCCCGATGAGACCGGCGTTTATTTGGGCCGCCGGTCTGAACAGCATCGGCAGGCGGGCAATTTTTGATAAAATAGTCGAAAAAGGAATTTTCTCTCTTATTATAGTAAAGATATTTACTAAAAGCAATAGTAAATATCTTTACTATGCTAACATTTTGAAAAAGAATGTTGGTGAGAGAAATGCCGTCTTATATGCAGCGCCTGCGCAATCTGCGGGAAGATCACGACATGACCCAGGAACAAATTGCGCAGATTCTGGGAACCTCCCAGACCATGTACGCCCGATATGAACGGGGAGGCAGTGAGCTGCCAATCCGCCATTTGATTACGCTGTGCCGTTATTATCAGGTATCAGCCGATTTTGTCCTGGGATTGGAGGCACCGCATCTCTCCCGCGAAAGAGGAAAGGTGCCGAAGAAGGGATAGGGAGAAGCGGAGAAGGAAATTTTCAAAAAAAATGTCCAGAAAAAACCGGTGAAATCATCTGCTTTCACCGGTTTTGCCGTTTATTCCATTTGGCTTTCGATATATCCGCCGCCCAGGACGTAGTCCTCATCGTAAAAAACGCAGGATTGGCCCGGTGCAGGCGCACGCTGGGGTATATCAAACAACACACGGGCGGCACCATTCGGCAAGGGGGTGATCTGCGCCTCGGCCTCTTTGGCCATGGAGCGAATCTTCACGCCGGCACGAATCGGCCGGGTTGGTTCATCAAAAGGAATCCAGCGGCAGTCCCGCAGCACAACGCCTGCGGCGAATTCCTCGCCGGCGTCGCCTAAATAAATGCGATTGGTTCGCGGGTCCATGGATTTGATGAATACCGGGCGGCCCAGGGCGATGCCCAGCCCCTTGCGCTGGCCGACGGTGTAATGCAAAAGCCCTTTATGCCGGCCGCAAATATTCCCTTCCGGAGAGATGAAGTCCCCCTCCGGCATGGTCCCGAACCGTTCTTCGATATAAGACGGATAATTGTTGTCCGGGATAAAGCAGATCTCCTGGCTGTCCGGTGCCGAGGCACAGGGCAATCCGGCTTGTGCGGCGATGGCCCGCACCTGATCTTTAGCCATCCCCTCCAGTGGCAGACACAGCATGGATAACTGTTCCTGGCTGAGGCGGTAAAGCATATAAGACTGATCCCGGGGCAGAAATTTTGCCTTTTTTAACAGATATCGGCCTTCCCGCTCCTCGATTCCAGCATAATGGCCGGTGACGATGGTGTCGAATCCCCTCGCTTTTGCCTCCCGGCAGAGGAGGGCAAACTTGGTGGAGGGATTGCAGAGAATGCAAGGGTTGGGAGTCTGTCCCCGGCGGTAGGCTTCAGCCCAGGGGGTGACAACCTCCCGTTGGAACCACTCTTCTTCCTGCGCTACGATCAGCGGAATGCCCATGGCGTCCGCTGCGGCCTGCGCCGCTTCGACAGTGCTGTTGTGAGCGGGGGAGAGATGCAAAACCAATCCGGTTACATCGTACCCCTGTTCTTTCATCAGGTGGACGCAGACAGAAGAGTCGACACCACCGGAAAGCGCCACCAGGATTTTGTTACATTTCACAGGCCAGATGCTCCTCGTCCGGATCTTTTAATTCCCCTACGAAAGGAGTAGGGTCAATGCCTTGCCGGGTATAGTAGTCAGCCAGCGCGGTTTTAATCGCCTGTTCAGCCAGTACGGAACAATGGATTTTAACGGGCGGCAGCCCCTCCAAAGCCTCTACGACAGCGCTGTTGGTCAGCTTCAGCGCATCTTCTACCGTTTTGCCTTTGATCATTTCAGTGGCCATGGAGCTGGTGGCGATGGCGGCGCCGCAGCCAAAGGTTTTGAACTTGACGTCTTCAATCACGCCGTTTTCGATCTTCAGGTACATTTTCATGATATCGCCGCATTTGGCGTTGCCTACTTCCCCTACACCGTTGGCATCCTCAATTTCGCCTACGTTGCGGGGGTTGGTGAAATGGTCCATGACTTTTTCAGAATATAACATAGCAAAAGCCTCCTTATGCTTTGATGATGCGTTCCCACAGGGGCGACATGGCGCGCAGACGGTCGATGACGCCGGGGAGCACCTTCAGAATATAGTCCACATCTTCCATGGTATTGTAATCGCTGAAAGTCAGCCGCAAGGAGCCGTGGGCCACTTCATGCACCAGGCCGATGCTTAACAGCACATGACTGGGGTCCAGCGAGCCGGAAGTACAGGCAGAGCCGGAAGATGCGCAGATCCCCATGGCATCAAGGGTCAGCAGCAAAGCTTCGCCTTCCACGCCCTCAAAAGAAAAGTTTACGTTGCCCGGCAGCCGGTGAGCCGCGTCGCCGTTCAGATGAACCCGTTCCATTTTGGAAATTTCCGCAATCAACCGGTCCCGCATGGCGCAGAGCTTGGCTGCGCGGCCGGGAATGTCGGCACAGGCAGTCTCAATGGCAACGCCCAGCCCGACGATGGCTGCGATATTTTCGGTGCCCGCCCGGTGGCCCCGTTCTTGGGCACCGCCGTCAATCAGGTTGGGCAGGCGGATGCCCTTGCGGCAGTACAGCGCGCCAATGCCCTTTTGGGCATGGATTTTGTGGCCGGACAGGGAGAGCAGGTCAATGTTTTGTTCGACCACGTTGATCGGGACATTGCCTACTGCCTGCACCGCGTCGGTGTGGAACAGCACGCCGTGTTTTTTGCACACGGCACCGATTTCGGCGATCGGCTGAATGGTGCCGATTTCATTATTGGCGTACATAATGCTGACCAGCGCGGTATCCTCCCGAATGGCGTTTTCCACCTGCTCGGCTGTGATCAGCCCTTTATCATTTACCGGCAGATAAGTGACTTCAAACCCTTCTTTTTCCAGTGCGGCACAGGTGTGCAGAACCGCGTGATGTTCAAATACGGTGGTGATAATATGTTTTTTGCCTTTCGGCGCCATCAGATGGGCAGCGCCTTTGATCGCCCAGTTGTCTGACTCCGAACCGCCGGAGGTAAAGTATACTTCTACCGGATAGTCAGGCCGGGACGGGGGAATCCCCAAGGCTTTTTCCACTTTATGGCGGGCATCCTCCATAGCGATGCGGGCCTCACGCCCTTTTTTGTAAATGCTGGAGGCGTTGCCGTAGCCGTCGGTCAGCCAGGGCATCATGGCTTCGAGCACTTCTGGGGAGATTTGGGTGGTTGCCGCATTGTCTGCGTACACAAAACGGGTCATAATCTATCATCCTTTTTCTTTTGACATCGGTTTTTATCCATAAAATCGCGGCTGACGCTTCGATTTCAGCTCTATAATATAGTAAAACACTAGGAAATGCAATAGCTTTTCAAAATTTTCCCCGTTTACCCCGTCCTGTATTCAAAACAAAAGCTTAGCGAGAAAAATGCGCAGTATAATAATCTACCGCCAGCTTGTCGCACCGCTCATTTTCCGGGTGCCCGGCGTGGCCTTTTACCCAGCGGAACGTGACGGTGTGGATTTCGCACAATTCTAAAAGCTGCTGCCATAAATCAGCGTTCAGCGCAGGGGATTTGTCGCTTTTGCGCCAGCCGTTGGCCCTCCATTTTTTGGCCCAGCCTTTTTCCATGCCGTTGACAAGGTACTGGGAATCGGTGGTCAAAAGAACCTGGCATGGCTCTTTCAGCGCAGCCAGGGCAGAAATTGCCGCCGACAGCTCCATTCGGTTGTTAGTCGTGGTTTCCTCACCGCCGCACAGCTCTTTTTCCACACTGCCAAAACGCAGTACCGCACCCCATCCGCCGGGGCCGGGATTGCCGGAGCAGGCGCCGTCGGTAAAAATTTCAACCTGTTTCATGTTGTGGCCATCCCTTTCATTGTTGCCGGGCCCGTCCCGGTCATGCATGTGCGCTGCAAAAGTCTTTTGATTTGCAGCCGACAGGCTGATTATACTATGAATGCGCTGACAGGACAAGAAAAAAATCCCTGTGCCGGCTTAAAAGACCGCCTCCCGCGCTATAATAAAAGCAATAGAAAACTAGGTGGGCATGCCGCGTAAAAAAACAGGCCGCAGGGTAAGGCCTTGACAGTTTTTATGGCAGCGGTTACACTAATCATAAGATTGTGTTCGTGTTTTCTTTTTAAAGTCTTTTTCCTGTCAGGGAAAGAGCAGGCTGTTCACGTTAAATGCAGTTTTATGGACAGTCTCGTTTTGTGATGCGTTACGGAAAATCTTTGTGTTTGGGCGGAGAAAACACAAAGAACAACTTCAGTAATCGGGAAAGGAGCGCCTGTTTTGGGCGCTGAACGGAAAAGAGAAACAGCCGCCTTACAAGTTGTCGAAATCAGGACAGCAGCTTTGAGCAAGGGCAAATCCACAGCCCGGCGGCAAAGAATTCATTCGTCTGGCCTTTTGGAAAGCCGGAGCAGTGGATTTGCGCGTTTTTATGAAACGCGGCGAAAAGAACAATCGAATAACAGTTCCACAGGATTTGGTGCGTGGAAAGAAAAATAACAAAAATTCGGAGGTAGTATTGTGTCAGTGAATCTGGAAGAAAAAATCAAAAAGGAGAATGAACAGCTACAAAAAAGTGAAAGCCTTTTAGAAAAAACGGTGAAAAAGGCGATGAATTTCGGAAGAAAACCGAAAAATACACAGAAAAAAACGGCGCCGAAAACATCCCGGCAGGAAATGCCGGAGGAAAAAGAGGCAGCTATTCCCAAAGAGACCGTGAAAAAAGAAAGCTCAAAAGAGGAATCAAAGAAAAAATCCCAGCCGGCAAAACGGTCCAGCAACGCAAAAAAGGCGGCAGGGCAAAAAACAAAAGATCAGGCGGCGCCAAAGCAGACCGCTGCGAAAAAAACGCCTGCAAAATCTCAGCCGACGGGGGAGAAAACAAAATCTACCGCCAAGTCCCAGACAGGAACCCGAACGAAAAAAAGCACCTCAAAAGGCGCGCGCCGTCAGCCGGTGCGGATCATATCTTTGGGCGGTCTGGGCGAAATCGGCAAAAACGTTACAGTTTATGAATCGGGCAGCGATATGTTTGTGGTGGACTGCGGTCTTGCGTTCCCGGAGGCTGATATGCCCGGAGTGGACTCGGTGATTCCCGATTTTACCTATCTTGTGAAAAATAAGGATAAACTGCGCGGTGTTGTGATCACCCATGGCCATGAGGACCATATTGGCTCACTGCCGTATCTGCTCAAAGAGGTCAATGTGCCGCTGTACGGCACCCGGCTGACTTTGGGCCTGGTAGAGGGCAAACTGAAAGAGCACGGTCTTTTATCCCGGGCAAAGCTCAACGTGATTTCACCTGGCGACATGGTGAAAATGGGCTGTATGTCGGTCGAAGCAATCCGCGTGAATCATTCCATTCCGGACGCGGTGGCTTTTGCCGTTCATACGCCTGCCGGGGTGATTGTCCACACCGGAGACTTTAAAATCGACTACAACCCCATCGAGGGAGAAGTCATAGATCTGGGACGATTTGGGGAACTGGGCAAACAGGGCGTTTTAGCGCTGTTGCAGGATTCCACCAATGCGGAAAAGCCCGGCAGTACCCCCAGCGAAAGCAAGGTGGGAGAGTCTTTCACCACACTGTTTGCCAGGGGGGAAAACAAACGGATTATCGTGGCCAGCTTTTCCTCCAATATTCACCGCATTCAGCAGATCGTAGATTTGTGCGACAAATTGGGACGAAAAGTGGCTGTGTCCGGCCGCAGCATGATCAACGTGGTGGCCAAAGCCATCGAATTGGGATATCTGCATGTGCCGGACGGTCTGCTGATTGATATTGACGCGATCCGCCGATATCCCGATTCCAAGGTGACCATTATCACCACCGGCAGCCAGGGAGAGCCGATGTCAGCCCTGACCCGCATGGCGGGCGGCGATCACCGGCAGGTGCAGGTGACGCAGAACGATTTGATTATTATTTCGGCTACGCCAATTCCAGGAAACGAAAAGCTGGTAGGCAGGGTGGTCAATGAGCTACTGAAGCTGGGAGCCGATGTCGTGTACGAAAAAATGTATGAGGTCCATGTGTCCGGCCATGCTTGCCAGGATGAGCTGAAACTGATGATGAACCTGATGCGCCCGAAATTTTTCATTCCGGTGCACGGTGAGTACAAGCATTTGCGCAAACACGCTAATTTGGCGATTTCTATGGGTATTCCGGAATCGAATGTCCATATCAGCCAGATCGGCGAAGTAATGGAACTGGACGGCGAAACGCTGAAGGTGACCGGCACCGTTCCGGCAGGGCAGGTATTGGTAGACGGTCTTGGCGTGGGCGATGTAGGCAGCATTGTTTTGAGAGACCGCAAACATCTGGCAGAAGATGGGCTGATTATTCTGGTTGCGGCTATCGACGGAAATACGGGCGCGCTGCTTTCCGGCCCGGATATTGTTTCCAGAGGCTTTGTCTACGTGCGGGAAGCGGAAGACCTGATGAACGAAACCCGCCGGATTGCCAGAAAAGCCATAGAAGAATGCCGGGCGGGCAATATCCGCGAGTGGGGTACGATTAAAAACCGGCTTCGGGATGATGTGGGGAGCTTTTTGTTCCAAAAGACCCGCCGCTCTCCGATGATCCTGCCGATTATCCAGGAAATCCGGCAGTAAACGGAATCAAAGGCCGCCTGTTTGAAAGGCGGCCTTGCTTTTTGAGAATGGTTTGGCGCGCGAAAGGCAGAAATCTTTTGCCAGATGTTGAGATTTCTCCCGACAATGTGCTATAATAACCTCACGGCACAGACGGAAAACCAAAGATTTTCGGCGCTTAGGAGAGAATCGGAGCGTGAGGAACCCGGCGGCAACAGCTTTCCGCTGTGTTGTGGCAGGTGTTTTGCCACTGTGGTCATGCGACCAAGTCTTATGAAACCTGCAACATGTGCCGCATGGTATGAAAACGACTGAGAATCAGGCGCGAGAAATAAAAATGCTGCAAAGAGAGCCGCCGTCGGACGCTGGGCGGAAAGAGGATTCGGCTCATTTTCCGTGGAAGGAGCGAAGGGTATGGAGAAAAAATATTGGTGGCTCAGGCCTGTTTTGGCGGCGCCTTTGGCTCTTGGCACTTTGTTGACCCTCTTATCTGCTTTTGTGAATATCTATCTGTTTTATCTGGAAGCGCTTCTTTTAATTTGCGTAACCATGTATGTTCTGTTTAAACTGCGTGGTTTTCAGCAGGATATGTATGCTTTTTTGTCTTACTTAAGCGATAACCTGACTTTGAGCCGCCGTGAGAGCATGGAGGTCATCCCTTTCCCCATCATCGTAGCAGATCAAAATGGAGAAATTGTCTGGTATAACCGCATGTGCAAGGACGATGTGTTTTTGGGTGAAGATCTGTTCGGCATGCCGGTTACGGATGTGGTTGCCGGCGTGGACCCGTCGAACCCATCCAAATTCCAGGGGAGAGGCATTCGGTATAAGGATAAACTGTATACCGTACACACGGCCTCCATCCTGTCCGAAAACGGCGCGCCGGTGAATGTCTTTTTTCTGGTGGATGATACGACGCTGAAAAAATACATGTTTGAGTATAAAGAGTCCCGCCCGTCGGTGGGAATTGTAGTGATTGACAATTACCAGGAGATCATGCAGGACGCCAAGGAAAGTGAAAAAGCACAGACCATCGGACAGCTGGAAACCATTATCGAAAATTACATGGCAGAGGGGAATTGCCTGCTGCGCCGGCTGGATCGGGACCGGTTTTTGATCGTAGCGGAAGAGCGGCAGCTTCGCCGAATGATCGAGCGGCGGTTTGACATTCTCGACCAGGTGCGGCAGGTATCTTTAAGCGACAACGTCCCATCTACCCTTTCCATTGGGATTGGGCAGGGCGCTTCCAGCCTGCAGGAAAGTGAACAGATGGCCCGGCAGGCGCTGGAAATGGCGCTGGGCCGCGGCGGTGATCAGGTGGCAATCAAATCAGGCAGCAGCTTTGCCTTTTATGGCGGCACCTCAAAAGGGGTGGAAAAACGTACCAAGGTCAAAACCCGCATCATGGCTTCGGCCTTATCCGAACTGATCGGGACTGCTGAAAACGTTTTGATTATGGGGCATCAATTCGCCGACCTGGACTGCCTGGGTTCTGCCGTCGGCATGTATAAGGCGGTTCGCCAGATGGGAAAACCGGCGGCGGTTGTGCTGAACCGGCAGCGGAATCTGGCATTTCCTCTTTACAACCGCCTGGCGCAGAACGGCTATGCAGATGCATTTGTTGAGCCGGATCTGGCCATCGACCTGATCGGAAAAAAGACCCTTTTGGTAGTGGTGGATACCCATTTGCCTCATATTTTGGAATCCAGGGAGGTTTACAGTGCCTGTAAAACGGTAGCGGTGATCGACCATCACCGGAAAATGGTGGGGCATATCGACAATGCGGTGATTTTCTATCATGAACCGTATGCCTCCTCCGCGTCGGAGATGGTAACGGAATTGGTGCAGTATTTCGGCGATCATGTCAAAATCGGCAAGATGGAGGCGGAAGCGCTGTTGTCCGGTATTATGCTGGATACGAAAAATTTTGTGATGAAAACCGGCGTGCGTACCTTTGAGGCAGCCGCCTATCTGCGTAAGCAGGGGGCGGATACGGTAGAAGTGCGAAAACTGTTCTCCAACTCCATGGACGATTATCAGAAAAAGACCCGTCTGGTCGCGTCGGCGGAAATCTATCGCGGATGCGCCATTGCCAGCGGGGAATACAGCGAGGATATTAAGCTGATCGCACCCCAGGCTGCGGATGAGCTGCTGGGCATCAACGATGTGATGGCCTCTTTTGTCATGTACGAGTACGATGGGGGCGTTTCCTTTTCCGCTCGGAGCATGGGACTTATGAACGTGCAGGTGGTGATGGAAGCGCTGGGCGGCGGCGGACATATGACGATGGCCGGCGCGCAGCTGAAGGAGATCGGTATGGAAGCTGCCCGACAGAAGCTTTTGCAGGCCATCGACCAGTATTTTGAACAAAGACCGAAAGAAAAAGAAAAACAGCGGACATAGCGGACGCAGACGATAACGCAGCAAAAGGAGAAGTGTCATGAAGGTTATTTTGCAAGCAGATGTAAAAGGTTCCGGTAAAAAGGGGCAGCTGATCAATGTATCCGACGGGTACGCCAGAAATTTCCTGTTGCCCAAAGGGCTGGCGATTGAAGCCACCGCCCAGGCGATGAACGATCTGAAAAACCGGGCGGCAGCGGCGCAGCACAAAGCGGATGTGGAAAAAGAAGCGGCGGTTCAGCTGGGCCAAAAAATCGAAGGCAAAACCATTAAGCGCACGGCAAAAGCGGGCGCCGGCGGCCGGCTGTTTGGCGCAGTGACCACCAAGGAGATTGCCGAGGATCTGCAAAAGCAGTTTGGCAGCGCTATCGACAAGAAGAAGATTGTGCTGGAAAGCGAAATCAAAGCCTTTGGCACCTACAAAGCGGAGGTTCGCCTGCACCCGGAGGTTAAGGCGAGCTTTTATGTAACCATCACTGAGGAATAACAAAGGCGGCCGCCTGAGAAGGCGGCTGTCTTTTTCGTGAAATCGGACAGGAGGAATCAAGTATGCCGCAAATACAGGATACGCCCTATTTGGAACAGAATCTGCCAATGCCATTTAGCCTGGAGGCGGAGCAGTCGGTGTTGGGCGCTGTACTGGTGGACTCGTCCTGTCTGACCACCGTTATGGAATATATCAAGCCGGAGTGCTTTTACGATAAACGACACCAGGGGATTTTTGCGGTCATGCTGCGCTTTTTCGGCGCTGGGCAGCCCATTGACTTTGTCACCGTTTTGGACGGCGTGATTTCCGATGAGGTTTTTGCATCGGAGCAGGACGCAAAAGTGTATCTGGCGCGTTTGGTAGAAGTGGTTCCCACCGTTTCCAATGTAGAGGCCTATGCCCGCATCATTCAGGAAAAGCACTACCTTCGCAGCCTGATTGGGGCAGCGCAGGGGATCATTGAAAATGCCAGAGATCCGCAGAATGAGGCAAAAAGCCTGTTGGATTCGGCGGAGCAGCAGATTTTTGAAATCCGGCAGGGCCGGGAAAGCCGCGGGCTGCAGCGGATTGATGAAATTATCATTGATACCTATGACCGGCTGCAAAAGCTTTCCAGCACCGACCGGGAACAGTATTTGGGTATTCCCACCGGTTTTACCCTGCTGGATCAGATCACAACGGGACTTAATAAAACCGACTTGATTTTTATTGCGGCCCGCCCCGGTATGGGCAAGACGGCATTTGCGCTGAATATTGCCACCCATGTGGCCAAATTGGGGAAAAAAGTGGCCATTTTTAACCTGGAGATGTCCAAGGATCAGCTGGTAGGGCGGATTCTTTCCGGCGAAGCGAGGATTCCCGGCAATGCCCTGCGCACCGGCAACCTGTCCGGCGACGACTGGAACCGGTTGGCCGAGGCGGCGGGATATTTATCCCAGGCGCAGATTTACATTGACGACGCCACCGGTATTTCGCCGGGTGAAATGAAAGCCCGCTTGCGCCGGATGAAGGACTTGGATTTGGTGATTATCGACTATTTGCAGCTGATGACCACCGGGCGGCGGATTGATAACCGTGTGCAGGAGGTTTCGGAAATGCCCCGTGCGCTGAAGGTCATGGCCAAAGAGTTGCAGGTTCCAGTGATCACGCTGTCCCAGCTGTCCCGCGGACCGGAAAGCCGAAAGGACAACCATCGGCCAATGCTTTCCGATCTGCGCGAATCCGGTTCGATTGAGCAGGATGCGGACGCGGTATGGTTTTTGTACCGGGACGCATATTACAATAAGGAATCAGAAGAGCAAAATATTGCAGAATGTATTGTCGCCAAAAACAGACACGGTGAGACCGATACGGTAAAGTTGGCGTGGGACGGCGCTTATACTCGGTTTGGCAATCTGGAGATGTACCGCAATGAGGAATAAGGCGCTGCTGACGGTGGAACAGTATCAAATGCTGCCAGCTGGCAGCCGGGTGACCGTCGCGCTGTCCGGCGGGGCGGATTCGGTGGCGCTTCTTCATTTTCTCTGTTCGCTGCGTCAAGAGCGTCGGCTGACGATAAAGGCGTGCCATATCAATCATCTGCTGCGCGAGGAAGAGAGCGAGCGAGACGAGGCTTTTGTCCGCAAGCTGTGCCGGAAATGGCAGGTGCCGCTGCGCGTGTTCCGCGAGGATGTGGCCGCAGGGGCAAAAAACGCCGGGGAGTCGGTGGAGCTGTTTGGCCGACAGGTGCGTTACCGCTGCCTTTTCCAGGCGGCAGACGGCGGTTTGGTTGCCACGGCGCACACGCTGAGCGATCGGGCGGAAACCACCTTTTTGAATCTTTTGCGCGGTACTGGGCTGAAAGGACTTTGCTCCATCCCCCCGGTACAGGGAACGGTGATCCGGCCATTGATCCGATGCACGAGAGAGGAAATCGAAGCCTACTGCCGGGAAAATGGACTTTCTTACGTGACCGATTCGACGAATCTTTCGGCCGACTATACCCGTAACCGGGTCCGGCAGACGGTTATCCCTGCTTTGCAGGCAATCGGGCCGTCGTTTTATTCCGTTTACGGCAGAATGCTGGCGCATTTGGAGCAGGACGAAGCCTTTTTGGAGCAATCGGCAGAGGAGGCATTCCAAAAAGCGCAGCGGGATTTTGGCTTGGATGCGGAAACACTGCGCGGGCTGCATCCGGCGGTTTTGTTTCGGGTGATGCGCCGCTATTTTGATGAATGGCAGCTCTCTTTGGAAACGGTCCAGATGCAGGTGATAGAGCAAATACTGCGGACAGGGAGAGGGCAGGCGCAGCTGGGAAAGGATTTTTGGCTGGAACTGCGCGCGGGCGTGCTTTGTATCCGAGAAGATGCAGACGTCTTGGAGCTGGAGCCGCTGGAAGTAGGACCCGGCGATCTGCCGGAAAATCCACTGGCCCAAGGAAGTCTTCGACTGGTAAATTGTGAACAATTTACAAATTTACAGAAACATGAATGTAACATCTTAAAAAAAACGATTGACTATGATAAAATATACGGTAGACTTTTCCTGAGGCAAAAAAAAGAAGGAGATTATTTGCGCCTTGCGCACCGCAAGGTGGGAAAGCCGTTGCGCAAATGGTGGAACGAACAGAAGATTCCGCCGCGGCAGCGCAGCCGGATCCCGATTCTTTCTGACGAGCGCTCGCCGGTGTGGGTGTATGGGCTGGGCGTGGATAAAAGGGTTTTGCCGACAGAGGAAACAACGCGTTTTTTGGTGATTGACATAGAGGAGGAAGCGTTATGAGAGAAGACATTCAGTCGATTTTGTATTCCCAGGAAACTCTGGCCCAAAAGGTGCGGCAGATGGGCCAAAAAATTTCTCAGGATTATGCGGGAAAAAATCCGCTTTTGGTCAGCGTGCTCAAAGGCTCCGTCGTATTCATGAGCGATTTGATGCGTGCTATTGACATCCCCTGCCAAATTGATTTTATGATGGTTTCCAGTTACGGCGCCGGGGTAAAAACCTCTGGCGTGGTTAAAATAATGAAAGATTTGGACACTCCTTTGGAAGGCCGGGATCTGATTATCGTAGAAGACATCCTGGACAGCGGAAAAACGCTGCACTACCTCAAAGGAATGCTTGGCGAGCGGCATCCCAAAAGTATTCGCATCGCCACGCTGCTGGATAAGCCGGACCGGCGGGAGGCGCCGATTACGGCGGATTATGTCGGCTTTGTGGTGCCGGATCAGTTCATTGTCGGATATGGGCTGGATTATGCGGAAAAATACAGGAATTTGCCTTATATCGGCGTTTTAAAGCCTGAAATTTATGAGAAATAACCTTTCCCGGCGGAAAGAAACAAGGAGTGAAGCATTTGAACAGAAAACCGTCCAGAGGAATCGGCGTATACATTGTCATTTTGGCTATGCTGATGATGACAATTTATTTTGCCGTGTCCATGATGTCGGACCAAGAGCAACCCAAGTATTATGAAATTATCTCTTATTTTGAAAAAGAGCAGGTGCAGGAATTTACTCTTGACGTCAGCAGCGGCGAGATGAGCATGAAAATCAAAAATGACGCAGGCCAGACGGCGATTGTCAATTACCGGGTTGCCAGCGTTAATATGTTCTATGAGGATACGAAGGAACTGATTGACGCCTACAATGAAAAGCACCCGGATGCTGTAATGAAAACGGATTTCATCCGTCCGAAAGACGCGCCCTGGTGGCTGAGCATGCTGCCCTATCTGCTTTTGATCGGCGCGATGATCTTTTTGTGGTTTATGATGATGCGTCAAGCTGGCGGCGGCGCCGGTAAGGCGATGAGCTTTGCCAAGGCGAAAGTCCGGACAGCAGATGACGGAAAAAAAACCACCTTTGCCGATGTGGCCGGCGCGGAAGAGGAAAAAGCCGAGCTGGTCGAAATCGTGGAGTTTTTAAAAAATCCCAAGAAATTCAATGAATTGGGTGCGCGTATTCCCAAAGGCGTGATGTTGATGGGCCCTCCCGGAACCGGTAAGACTCTGCTGGCCCGGGCGGTGGCGGGAGAAGCGGGCGTTCCGTTTTTCTCGATCTCCGGTTCGGACTTCGTGGAAATGTTTGTGGGCGTTGGCGCTTCCCGTGTCCGCGACTTATTTGAGCAGGCGAAAAAGAATGCGCCCTCTATCGTGTTTATTGATGAGATAGACGCGGTGGGCCGGCACAGAGGCGCCGGTCTCGGCGGCGGACATGACGAGCGGGAACAGACTTTGAACCAGCTGCTGGTAGAAATGGATGGCTTTGGCAACAATTCGGGTGTTATCATCATCGCTGCGACCAACCGAATCGATATCCTGGATCCGGCGTTGCTGCGTCCCGGCCGTTTCGACCGGCAGATCGTGGTAGGATATCCGGACGCTGCCGGCCGTGAGGCCATTTTGAAGGTGCATACCCGCAACAAGCCGATTGGCCCTGATGTGGATTTGTCGGTGATTGCAAAAACGACAGTAGGGTTTACCGGCGCTGACTTGGAAAATTTGATGAACGAAGCGGCTTTGCTGGCGGCTCGCCGCAGCCGTAAGGCGATCACCATGCAGGAAATAGAAGAAGCGACCATTAAAGTGGTTGCCGGACCGGAGAAAAAGTCTCACAAGGTCTCAGACAAGGATAAAAAACTCACTGCTTATCATGAAGCGGGCCATGCGGTATGTACCTATTACTGTCCTACACAGGATCCGGTGCATATGGTGTCCATCATCCCCCGCGGAATGGCGGGCGGCTTTACCATGTCTTTGCCGGTGGAGGAAACGGGATATGAAACCAAGCGGCATATGAGCGAAAACCTGATTGTGCTGCTGGGCGGCCGGATGGCGGAAAAGCTGGTGCTGGACGATATTTCTACCGGTGCCTCCAATGATCTGGAAAGGGCCTCCAAAATTGCCCGGAACATGGTTACCCGCTATGGATTCAGCGAAAAGCTGGGACCGGTGGTTTACGGACAGGATGAAGGGGAAATCTTCCTGGGGCGTGACATCTCCCAAAACCGTAATTTCTCGGAAAATGTGGCGGCAGAGATTGATGTGGAGGTTCGCGAATTGGTGGACAATGCCTATGAATCAGCCAAAAGCATCTTGACCGATCATATGGATCAGCTGCATTTGGTGGCAAAATATGTGTACCATCATGAAAAGATCGACGGGGAAGAATTCAGAAAGATCATGACCGGGGAAATGGAGTGGAGTCCGGAGGATTTGGCCCCTATGCCGGATACGGTAAATGTGCAGCCCCAGTCAGAGCCGGAGGAGCAGATTCCAGAACAGCCGGATTCTCCCTTGGACGCACAGTAAAAAGCAATTTAGATTCTCCGGGTCTGCCCGGAGAATCTTTTTGTCTGCGGAGGGAAACAATGGCAGGCAGGCCTGTTTTGCAAAAAGAAGAAAAATGTGGTATGATAGCCGGGAATCATCGCGCGGACATTTTGAAAGGATAAAGAAAAGGATGTCTGCCCTGCCCCGATGACCGTTTTTTGCAACGGTGGGAAAAGACAAATCAGAATTTAGGGAGGAGCCTATGGCAAAGAAGGCAGCATATGATAACGAGAGCATTCAGTCGCTGAAAGGGGCAGACCGGGTACGGAAACGCCCGGGCGTTATTTTCGGCTCCGACGGGATTGAAGGGTGCGAGCATTCCGTTTTTGAGATTCTGTCCAACTCTATCGATGAAGCCAGAGAGGGCCGGGGCGATCAAATTGTGATCACCCGTTTTGCAGACGGTTCGGTGGAAGTACAGGATTTCGGCGCGGGTATTCCGGTTGATTTTAATAAAAATGAGGGCCGTTATAACTGGGAATTGTGTTTTTGCGAGCTGTATGCAGGCGGCAAATATAAAACCAACGAAGGGGAAGGCTATGAATATTCCCTGGGGCTCAACGGATTGGGCCTTTGCGCCACCCAATATGCTTCGGAGTATATGGATGTTGAAATTTTCCGGGATGGGTACCGTTATACGCTTCGGTTTGAAAAGGGAGAAAATGTGGGAGGCCTGCACAAAGAGCCCACGCCCCAGAAAAAAACTGGAAGCCGGATTCGTTGGAAGCCGGATTTAGATGTATTTACGGATATTGATATTCCAGTGGAATATTATACAGAGGTGCTCAAGCGGCAGGCGGTCGTCAATGCGGGACTGCTGTTTGTATTCCGCAATCAGGTGGGAAAAAGCTTTGAAACGCAGGATTTCTGCTATGAAAACGGAATCACCGACTATGTAAAAGAGCTGTCTGGTGAAGAGACGCTCACCGGCGTGCAGTATTGGGAAGCGCAGCGCCGTGGCCGTGACCGGGAGGACAAGCCGGAGTACAAAGTAAAAATGCAGGTGGCCTGCTGTTTTTCCAACCGGATGAAGCTGTTGGAGTATTACCATAACTCCAGCCATTTGGAGCACGGCGGCGCACCGGAAAAAGCGGTCAAAGTGGCGTTTGTTTCCCAGATCGACGCTGTTTTAAAACAGCAGGGGAAATACCTGAAAAACGAGAGCAAAATTACGTTTCAGGATGTGGAGGACTGCCTGGTTTTGGTTTCTTCCTCCTTTTCCACGCAAACTTCCTATGAAAACCAGACCAAAAAAAGCATTACCAATAAATTTATCTATGAAGCGATGACGGATTTCCTCAAGCATTCTCTGGAGGTTTACTTCATCGAGAACCCGATGGATGCGGCCAAAATCGCCGATCAGGTATTGGTGAACAAACGCAGCCGTGAAAATGCGGAAAAGACCCGCCTGAATCTGAAAAAGAAGCTGGCAGGGTCATTGGATATTGCCAACCGGGTGCAGAAATTTGTGGATTGCCGGACGAAAGACATCAGCCGGCGGGAAATTTTTATCGTGGAAGGCGATTCTGCGCTAGGAGCCTGCAAGCTGTCTCGCGATGCGGAATTTCAGGCGATCATCCCGGTGCGGGGCAAAATTTTAAACTGCCTGAAAGCGGAGTACGATAAAATTTTTAAAAACGATATCATCATTGATATTCTCAAGGTATTGGGCTGCGGGGTAGAAGTGCAGAGCAAATCCAATAAGGAAATCTCCAACTTTGACTTGGGCAATCTGCGCTGGAGCAAAGTAATTATCTGCACCGATGCGGATGTAGACGGCTTTCAGATCCGGACGCTGATTTTGACCATGCTCTACCGGCTGGTGCCTACTCTGATTCAGGAGGGATATGTTTATATTGCCGAGTCCCCGCTGTATGAAATCAATACCAAGGACAAGACTTATTTTGCCTATAATGAAACGGAAAAAGCAGAGATTTTGGGCCGGATTAAGGGAAAATACACCATTCAGCGCTCCAAGGGGCTGGGTGAAAACGAGCCGGATATGATGTGGATGACAACCATGAACCCGGAGACTCGCCGGCTGATCAAGGTGAATCCGGAAGAAGCCCACGCCACCGCGCGGATGTTTGATCTGCTGTTGGGAAAAGATTTGGAGGGCCGAAAGGAATTTATCACCGAAAATGGTTATCGTTATTTGGACGCGGCGGACGTTTCCTGATGGAAAGATTGCAGTAGAAAACGGATGGAAGCCACAGGCTGCTTCTTTGAAATGCGGGTATGAGGCCCAAATCAGAAAAAGATAGGAGGAAGACAATGGCTCCCAAAAAGAAAAAAATGCCGGCGCCAAAGCGTGCGGCAAACATAGCGGCAGAAATCGAAAATGCCGGTGTTGTTATGGAACAGCCGATCACACAGACGCTGGAAACCAATTTTATGCCCTACGCCATGAGTGTGATTATCTCTCGGGCCATTCCGGAGATCGACGGATTTAAACCGGCACACCGAAAGCTTTTATACACCATGTATAAAATGGGGCTGCTCACGGGAGCACGGACGAAATCGGCCAATATCGTGGGTCAGACCATGCGGTTGAATCCGCATGGAGACGCGGCGATCTATGAGACCATGGTGCGCTTAGCGCGAGGCAATCAAGCGCTGCTGCACCCTTACGTGGATTCCAAGGGCAATTTCGGCAAGGCCTATTCCCGGGACATGGCCTATGCGGCCTCTCGTTATACCGAAGCCAAGCTGGACTCCATCTGCAATGAGCTGTTTGCCGACATCGACAAAGATACGGTGGATTTTCAGGACAACTATGACGGAAGTATGAAGGAACCGTCTCTGCTTCCGGTGCGCTTCCCCAGCATCCTTTTAAACTCCAATATCGGGATCGCAGTGAGTATGGCCAGCGCCATCTGTCCGTTTAACCTGGAGGAGCTGTGCGACACGACTATCGCCCTGATGAAGAATGCTGACCACGACCTGCTTACGACCCTCACCGCGCCGGATTTTCCCGGCGGCGGTTATATCCTTTATAATGAAACCGAATTGAGGAAAATTTACGAAACCGGCCGCGGCGGCGTCCGGGTGCGCGCCCGCTGCAATTATGACAAGGCGTCCAACTGCCTGGAAATCACCGAAATTCCGCCTACCACCACCGTTGAGGTAATTATCGATAAGATCGTGGAGTTGGTGAAAAACGGTAAAATGCGGGAAATTGCGGATATCCGGGATGAGACCGATTTATCGGGGCTGAAAATTGCCATCGATCTCAAACGGGGCGTTGATCCGGATAAGCTGATGCAGAAGCTGTTTCGCATGACGCCGCTGGAGGACACTATGTCCTGCAATTTTAACGTGCTGATCGGCGGATATCCACGGGTAATGGGTGCGCGGGAGCTGCTGGAGGAATGGATTGCCTTTCGGGAGGAATGCGTAAAACGCCGGGTGTATTTTGACCTGAAAAAGAAAAAGGAAAAGCTGCACCTGCTGCAAGGACTGGCAAAAATATTGTTGGATATTGATAAAGCCATTCACATCATCCGTCAGACGGAGGAAGAGTCCGAAGTCGTCATGAATTTGATGATCGGCTTTGGAATTGACGAAATCCAGGCAGAATATGTGGCGGAAATTAAACTGCGGCATTTAAACAGAGAGTATATTTTAAAGCGGACTGACGAGACTCAAAGCTTGAAAGAAGAAATCGCACAAATGGAGGAAATACTGGGCGACCAGAAAAAGGTGCGGGGCATTATTGTTTCAGAGCTGCAGGAGATCAAGAAAAAATATGCCCAGCCGCGGCGCAGTCTGATTCTTTACGATGTGCAGCCCGCACGGGAAGAGGCGGAGGAAGAAACGCCCGATTACCCGGTACACCTGTTTTTTACCCGGGAAGGGTACTTTAAAAAAATTACCCCCCAATCTTTGCGCATGAGTTCCGAGCAAAAGCTCAAAGAAGGGGATGAAATCCTTTCGGAGATTGAGAGCACCAACCGGGCGCATCTGCTGTTTTTTACCGACCGGCAGCAGGTATATAAATCCCACGCATATGATTTTGATGACACCAAGGCCAGCGTAATGGGCGACTATGTACCGGCCAAACTGAGCTTTGATGAGGGCGAGCGGATTGTCTGCTTTGCGGCGGTGCAGGAATATACCGGCTATATGCTCTTTTTCTTTCAGGGTGGAAAAGTGGCCAAAGTGGAAATGAGCGCCTATGAGACCAAAACCAACCGCAAAAAACTGGCCAATGCATATAGTGGCAAAGATTCGCTGGCAGGTGCTTTTTATGTATCGGAAGACCGGGAATTTCTGCTGCGCGCTACCGGCGGGCGTACGCTGATTATCCATACCGGAGCTATCAATCCCAAGCAAACCAGAGATACGCAGGGCGTTGCCGTGATGACGCTGAAAAAGAATGCGGTGGTGGACACGGTTGTTCCTTTTACGGAGCAAATGCTCAATAACGCTCACCGGTTCCGTACCAAGTCTCTGCCGGCAGCAGGGGCGATTCCCAAGGAACAGGATTTGGGCGAACAGTTGAGTTTACTGGATTAACCGGCGCAACAAAAACCCGGTAACATTGCAGGATGGGCAAAAAGATAAAATGGCGGAAAAGAAAAAAGGCCGCCTGCGCAGGGCGCCGGCAGCCTGACGGTTTTGCCGGCGCCCTCTCAAACGCAACAGGGATAAAGAGCTCCTGCATAACCAGTAACAGTATTTCCGGCGTTTTTTCCTTTATGCACTGCAAAAAAGATTCCCAAGCTTTTTTCTAAAAAATGTTGCAAACATCAACAAACTATGCTATGATAACAATGTTAAACAGAATTACTCGGAGGTGCACTATGCAGGCATTTGAAATAATCGGCGGCATTCTGCTGATCTTGATGGCCATTGCAATCATCATTATGGTCCTGATGCAGGAGGGAAAAGGCGGCGGCGCTTCGGCGCTGGGCGGCGCTCAGCCCCAGAGCTACGGCAAGAACAGAGCAAAAACGCTGGATGTGCTCCTTTCCAAATATACGAAAGTGATCGGCGCGGCTTTTCTCGTTGTAACTTTTCTGGTTTGGATTTTAAGCATTTATTTCTAATAATGGCAAAAAGCCCTGCCGTTGGCAGGGCTTTTCTATTGCATGCCTTTGCCCTTTGGAATTTGTCCTGAAAAATTCCGGAGGTTTTCGGGCGGAGGATTTTATTTTGGACGAAACGTGGAAGAATGAAAAGAAAGAGAGAATCGGAAAGGAAAAGAATGAAGTATAATCAAACATCAAAAAAGAAGGATTCCCGGCCGCGCAGACCGGGAAAAAAGCCGGCAGTTCGGCTGGATTTTCAAAAGGAGATTATCCGCGTGTTGGAGCGGGCGGGCAGCCG
>JABLTO010249663.1_pt1 | contig 58162 bp, 34 predicted proteins | sample 7160091 | NCBI WGS metagenome assembly JABLTO01 (sample SAMN14651225, study PRJNA627086) | human gut metagenome | isolation source: feces | host: Homo sapiens
ATCGAGGTGTAGCGCAGTTGGTAGCGCGCGTGGTTTGGGACCATGAGGTCGCAGGTTCGATCCCTGTCACCTCGACCATCATAAAAAGAAGACTTAAAGAAGTCTTTTTTTTTATAATTAATATAATATTGTTGAATTATAAAAGTGTAGATAATATAAATAAAAAAAGAACTAGATTACTACGCAAAGAAGAAATCTAGTTCAATAAACAAAAAATAAACATATAAATATATGATTTATTAAAAGTATTGTAGCAAAAAAAATACTACAAGTCAACAAAAATCAAGGAAAATCATCATTATTTGTATTACAATTTTATTACACAAAATTAATTTTCTAGATTATAAACCTCTAAATTTTTAAATGCAGGATCATAAATATTATTACCTCTATAATCAAATCTAGAGCCATGACAAGGGCAATCCCAAGTTTTGTCTACATCATTCCATGATAATAAACAACCTAAATGAGTACATATAGGCTTTACAGCATATATATTGTTGCTAGCGTCTTTATATATACCAACCTTTTGATGATTTATTTCTATAATACCACCAGAGTTTGGTGCTATTTCTTCAAATCTCATATTAGGTCTTTTTATTTTATTTAAAAATAAGGAATTAGTTGATTGAACAACTATATTTTTCATTTCATCTATATTTTTTAAAGGTTTTACACGGGTAGAGTTAAATAAATATGAATATTTATTATTTTTTCCAACAATATCATCTACAATAATATTTGCTGCTACATTTGATAATGTAATTCCCCATTTTTTAAATCCTGTTCCTATAAACATATTTGGCATTATATTAGAATATTTACCAATATAAGGTATTTTATCTAAAGATATACAATCTCTGGTATTCCATTTACTTATAATTTCACAGTTTGGATAATATTTTTTAACTTCGTTTTCTAAAAGACCATAACTATCTTTATATGAAGTGGGTTGCCCGGTTTTATGATCCCCTCCAGCAACTAACAAAATATTTTTTCCATCTAATTTTGCAGTTCTATAAGAGAATATAGGAGGAGTAGAATTTATATACATTCCATTAAATAATGTTTTTTTAGAATCAACTGCTATAACATAAGAAGTTGATTGATACATTTTTGTAAAATAAAATCCGGGAAAATTAATAAATGGGTAATGAGAAGCAATAATTACATATTTAGATTTAACAATATTATTTTCAGTAAATGTAATATAACTATTATTTTCTTCTTTTATATCAGTAACTGTAGTGTTAGTAAAGATTTTTCCGCTTTTTAAAGTGATTTTTTCGCATAAACCTAAAACATATTTTAATGCGTTAAATTGAGCTTGATTTTTAAAACAAACAGCTCCTTTTATATCAAAGGGAAGTCCAGCTTTAGTGACAAAATCACAATTTTGAAATCCTAAAGATGTAACTGCATCAACTTCTTTTTTGATAGAATTTAGTTCTGATTTTTTTGTTGTATATACATAACTATTTTGATATTCAAAATCACACGAAATTTTTTCTTTGTCTATAATATCTTTTATATTTTTTATTGCTTCCTCATTTGCATCTAAATAATCTTTAGCAAACTTATTACCATAAGAATTAATTAAGTATGTGTAAAATAAGCCATGTTGGCTTGTTATTTTAGATGTAGAATGTCCAGTCGTTTTTTCTCCAACTTTATATTTTTCTAATACAGTAACATTATATCCAAGATTTGATAAATAATATGCACAAGTTACTCCAAAGATCCCAGCACCTATAATACATACATCAGTTTCAATGTTACTATTTAATTTTTCAAAATTTTTATTATTTTTAATTGAATTTATCCAAAAAGAATTCATAATTCACCTCTAAGACTAGTATGACTAAATTTTTAATTATTTATGCAATAAAAATAGGCTGTTTATAATATAAAAAGAATAAAATATGAAAAAAGTGGAAAAATAATTTAAATAATGATATACTAACAAAAGTAAAAAACAAAGGAGGATTTTTTATGGGAGAAAATTTAAAAGAACAATTATTTAATAAAAAGGAAAACGGATGGAATTCTTTAAATGAAGAAGAAAGAAAAGAAGTTTTTAGAGTTTCAAAAAATTATATGGATTTTCTAAATGTTTCAAAAACAGAAAGAGAATTTATAAAAAATGCAAGAAAAGTAGCTAATGAAAATGGTTATAAGGATATTATGGAATTTGATACATTAAAACCAGGAGATAAAATTTATTTTGTTAATAGAGAAAAAAGCATGTATTTAGCAATTATAGGAGAAGAAACAATAGAAAATGGATTGCATATTATAGGATCTCATGTGGATTCACCAAGATTAGATCTAAAACCAAATCCTTTATGTGAAGATACAGGTTTAGCATATTTTAAAACACACTATTATGGTGGAATAAAGAAATATCAATGGACAACAATACCACTTAGTATGCATGGTGTTATTGTAAAAACAAATGGAGAAAAAGTTGAAATAAACATTGGAGAAAAAGATGATGATCCAATATTTACAATAACAGATTTATTACCACACTTAGCACAAGATCAAATGGAGAAAAAATTAAAAAATGGTGTTGAAGGAGAAGATTTAAGATTATTAGTAGGAAGTATTCCATATGACAATAAAATATCAGAAGGTATAAAATTAAATATATTAAAAATATTAAATGACAAATATGGAATTACAGAAGTAGATTTAACAAGTTCAGAAATTGAATTAGTTCCTAGTTTCAGAGCAAAGAGCTTAGGATTTGATGAAAGTATGGTTGCAGCTTATGGTCAAGATGATAAAATATGTGCATATACTTCATTTGCTGCTATGATGGAATTAAATAATGTAAAAAATACAGCCATATGTATATTATCAGATAAAGAAGAAATAGGAAGCATGGGAAATACAGGTATGGAATCACATATGTTTGATTTCTTCATTTCTGAAATATTAAATAAATTGGGAATAAATAGACCTAATTTATTAGATAAAGTATTTTGTTTTTCAAAAATGTTATCTTCTGATGTTGATGCTGGTTTCGACCCAATATATGCTTCAGTATCAGATAAAGATAATGCAGGATTTTTAGGAAAGGGTATAAGCTTAAATAAATATACAGGAGCTAGAGGAAAATCAGGTGCATCAGATGCAAATGCAGAATATGTTGCTTGGGTAAGAAATGTTTTAGAGAAAAATAATATAAAATATCAAATTGCAGAATTAGGAAAAGTTGATATTGGTGGTGGAGGCACAATTGCTTATATATTAGCAAATAAAGGTGCTGATGTAATTGATTGTGGTGTACCAGTACTTTCAATGCATGCTCCATATGAAGTAACAAGTAAATTTGATATTTATTCTGCATATAAAACTTATAAAGCTTTTTGGAATGAATAAAAAAATAAAAAACATAAGTAATATTTTATTTGATTACTTATGTTTTTTATTTTGGATTTTTTAATAAATCTATTACTGAAGAAATAAATGTTTTTTGATCACTAGATAAGCTACTAATTTTATTAAATAAGTTAATATCATCTAAAACTTCAGTGTTATTAATGAAATCTTTATATATAATATTTGGCATAATTCCTAATATATTCATATATTTTATTAAAGTTTGAGTTTTTATTCCGTTATTACCATTTTCAATTCTAGATATATATTTTAAGGAAATTCCTAGTTCTTCAGATAGTTGTTCTTGAGTAAAACCATTTTTAACACGGAAATCTCTTAAAATTTTACCAAAGATTTTATCTATTTCTGATTTTGAAACAGAAACCATTTTATACCTCCAGATTTTTAATATTAGTAACAGTATAACAATCACAAAGTAGATATTGAACACATTAATACTATGAGAAAAAATATATAAAAATATGTAAAAACACTTGAAAAATTAGAATTAATAAGTAATAATAAAAAAATATTAAAAAATACAAAGTATCACTTTTAGTTATATACAAAATTAAGATATTTATTCTATTATCATAAAAAATAAATATAATATAATATGATATAATGTTTATAAATTGATTAGGAGGATACATATGATAAGAAAATTTAAAATAGAAGATACTACTAAAGTAATGACAATATGGACAAAAGGTAATTTTAAAGCACATGATTTTATCGAAAAAGATTATTGGCTTATAAACTTTAATAAAGTAAAAAATGAATATCTTTTACAATCAGAAACTTATGTATATGTAGAAAATAATGAAATAAAAGGATTTATTAGTTTACTAGAAGAAGGATATGTAGGAGCTTTATTTGTAAAAGATGAATTTAAAAGACAGGGAATAGGTAGAAAGCTTATAAATTACTGTAAAGAAAGAAATAATAAATTAAAATTAAAAGTATACGAAAAAAATATTAACGCTATATTATTTTATGTTGCAATGGGTTTTAAAAATACTAAAATAGGGATAGATGAAGAAACAAAAGAAAAAGAATATGAAATGGAATGGAAAGATAAAAATTAATAAAAACAATTGAAAAAATTATGTAAATATGATAAAATACAAATTGTAACTTATTGTTTAGCAACAAATCCTACAATTGTAGGTAGAAAGAGTGGCGTTATGTACAGAATAGTTAACAAGACATCAAAAGAAATCTATCTTTTCGGTGAAGTATTAGCACCTGAGGACGAAAGAATAGTAGTTAATAACTTTTTTGACTCAAAGAGTGCAAAAAATGAAGAGCTGGGAGTATGTAAAATCATTAGCCAGTATGGAGAACATTCTATCCAGTGTTATGGAAAATTGACATGTACTCCAGAAAAAGGTGGGGATGGTACAATCTTTACCATAAGTGAAAAACAATAGTAAAAAAGACAGATTAGATAATTTCTAATCTGTCTTTTTTACTTATTTGGTGAGCCAGGAGGGGTTCGAACCCCCGACCCCAGGCTTAGAAGGCCTGTGCTCTATCCAGCTGAGCTACTGACCCAAATGACAATAATTATAATATCATAAAAAAGTATGTTTGTCAATACAAAGAAATAAAAAACATTATACTAATTTTAATAAGAAAATTAAATCATTCTAAAAAACCCAATAACACCAAAAATAATAAATATACAGTTAGATATAAATTCAATAATATTTGAATCTAATTTATTTCCAATAAGTTTTCCGAAAAATAACGCAATAGAATTACTAAGTACCATTCCAGAAATAGAGCCACATATTAAAGATAATTTGTAATTAGGATATTCTAAGCCAAGACCTAAAGATGCTAAAAAAGTTTTATCTCCAAGTTCGCCTATAATAATACTAAGAGTAATAATAAAGATATAATTTATTTTTATATTTGTAATTTTGTGAAGGATTGAATTGCTTTTTTCGTTTTCAGTATCATCATTTTTATGTTTTTTAGGGATAAATCCAATAATACCAAAAAGTAAAAAAGAGGCATAGGTCATTATTTTAGAGTAGTAAATAAATGATTGGTTTTCAAGAGAACCTAATTTACTACCGAATAAAATAGCTAATCCATGACTAAAGAAAGTACCAAGAGCTACTCCTAATAAAATATTTTTTGCTTTATCTTTAGTGGAGAAGGAAAGGACTAGTAATTGAGTCTTGTCACCTAACTCAGAAAAAAATACTAACATAAAAGAAATTATAAAAGGATAAATGAAATTCATATATGCACCTCTTTAAATTTTGTTAGTAATAAGTATTCAAGAAGAATAAAAATATGAATTGATAAAAATATTTAAATAATATTTGTTATTTTATTAATTTAATATATTGATTTGTAAAAAGGTTTTATCCGTAATATTTCGTTGTGTGAATTTTTTGTGAAATGCTTTACTTTAAAAAAATAAAATGATAATATGATACATAATGAGATTTATAAAAAATTAAAGGAGGAATTTTTTGTGATAGAGGTAAAAAATGTTACAAAAAAGTATGGAAAAGCTGTAGCCGTAGATGACATTAGCTTTGAGATAAAAGAAGGGGAAATTGTTGGATTACTTGGCCCAAATGGAGCAGGAAAAAGTACAACAATGAATATGCTAACAGGTTTTATTGAACAAACAGAAGGTGAAATAATAGTAGATGGATATAATATGTTAAAAAAACCTAAAAAAGCTAAAAGAGAGATAGGATATATGCCAGAGGGAGTTCCGCTTTATATGGATTTAACAGTTAAAGAATTTGTTACATATATGGCAGAAATAAAAAAAGTAAATAAAAAAGAAAGAAAAGAAAAAGTTGAAAAAATAATAGAACAAACTGGATTAAAAGATGTAGAGAAGAAACTAGTTAAAAATTTATCAAGAGGTTATAAACAAAGAGTTAGTATGGCAGGAGCATTAGTTGGAGAACCTAAAATATTAATTTTAGATGAACCAACAGTAGGGCTTGATCCAAAACAAATTACTGAAATTAGAAATTTGATAAAAGATTTAGGAAAAACACATACAATTATTTTAAGTTCGCATATTTTATCAGAAGTAAGTCAAATATGTAATAAAGTTATAATTATAAATAAAGGAAAAATAGTTGCAGTAGATACACCAGAAAATCTAGAAAATAAAGTTTCTAATAATAATATGATTTACGTTACAGTAGAAGATAAAGACAATAAAATTGAAAGTGTAAAAGAAAAAGTTCAAGGAATAGAAAAAATAGAATTAATTAAAAACAATGAAGATGGAACTAAAGAATATGTAATAGAAACAGCAAAAGATACAGATATAAGAAAAGAAATTTTTGCAGAACTTGCAAAAGAAAATATTACAATTTTTGAAATGAAAAAAGCAGACAGTACATTAGAAGATGCATTTATGAAATTAATAGAAGGGGGTAATAAATAATGTGGGCAGTAATAAAAAAAGAAATTAAATCATACTTTTATTCTCCAGTAGGATATGTATTTATAGGATTATTTCTTATAATGTTTAGTATATTTTTCTATGTAGATGTATTTCAATATCAAAGTATTAACTTTGAGTACATATTTTATTCAGGAGCAACAATTTTAACATTTATAGTTCCAATACTTACAATGAGAACTATAGCAGAAGAAAGAAAAAATGGAACAGAACAATTATTACTTACTTCTCCTTTAAGTATAACTAAAGTTGTACTTGGAAAATTTATTGCAGCAGTATTAGTAGTAGTTATTACAGAACTATGTACATTCATGTATTTTGGAATATTATGCTTTTTTGGAACACCTCATATAGTAACAGCATTGGTTACACTACTAGGATTTTTACTATTAGCAATTAGTTATATTTCTTTTGGAATTTTAGCTTCTAGTATTACAGAACATCAAATAATAGCTGGAATTATTACAATTGGATTTTTTATATTAACATGGTTTTTACCACAATTTAGTGATATATTTACTAATTTTTCATTAATAAATATGTTTTCAAAATTTCCAACAGGACAAATTGATATTGCAGATACCGTAACATATATAACATTCACAGTTGCATGTATTTTATTAACAATTATATTTATGCAAAGAAGAAAAAGCGTGAGATAATTATAAGGAGGAATGAAATTGAAAGAAGATAAAAAAGAAGAGAAATTAGTTCAAGATCAAAAAGAAAAAAAATCTAATAAAAAAATAGAGAAAACTAAAAGTGATAAAACAAAAAAAGAAAATAGTGTAAAGAAAGAGAAAAAACAAAAAAATAAAAAAGAAAAAAAGGACAGAAAGCCAAATAAATTTATTGAAATAATAAAAAAGAAATGGCTAGTAGATGGAACAAAAGCAACAATTTTAGTTTTAGCAATTGTTGCAGTATTTGTAGCAATAAATGTTTTAATGCAAAAATTAGAATTAACACCAATTGATTTTAGTCAAGAAAAGTTATATACATTAACAGATGAAAGCAAAGAAAGTGTAAAAAATATTGATAAAGATATTAATATATATTTTATAGGATATGACGAAAGTGATACAAACTTAGATCTAGCTAAACAATACAAAAAAGCTAACGAAAAAATAAATGTAGAGGCTGTAGATGCAAACAATAGACCAGATTTAGTAGAAAAATATGGAATAGAAAGTGGAACACAAGGAATTATTATTGAATGTGGAGATAAATCAAAGGTATTAACAGAACAAGACTTAGTAACATATGACACATCAACATATGAGACAATAAGTATAGCAGAAGAAAAACTAACAAGTGGTATAAAATCTGTAACAACAGATAAAGTTCCAAAAGTATATTTCCTAGAAGGATATAGTGATTTTTCATTAGGAGATAATATGAATTACTTAAATATGTACCTTGGAAATGAAATTAATGAAGTAAACGAATTAAATGTATTATCAACAGGAAAAATACCTGATGACTGTGATACATTAGTAATTACAAATCCTAATAAAGATTTTGATGATGTAACAACAAGTGCTATATTAGATTATATAAAATCAGGTAAAAATATATTATGGCTAAATGCAGCTGTAAAAACAAATAATAACTTACCAAATGTAAATGAAGTACTTGCAGAATATGGAATTAAACCTTTTGAAGTAGGTGTTATAAGAGAAACTGATTCAAGTAAAATGGTAATGAATTCACCAAGTTTAATTATACCAAAAGTTGAAAGTAGTACAGTTACAAAAGATTTGTATAACACAACAGGAGTTATATTCATAAATGCAACAAAGATAAATGTAGATACAGAGAAATTAGAAGAATTAAATGTAGAGGAAGAAGATTTAATAACAACAAGTGAAAATTCATATTTTAGAACAAACTTTAATATTACATCAGAAACAGCAACAGCTGATGAAGAAAAAGGATCATTTGTTGTAGGTGCTGAATTCAAAAAAACGATAAAAGAGGAAGATGAAGAAAACAATACTCCTGCAGTGATGTCAAAAATGATAGTTTATGGAGAAAATTACTTTATATCAGATTATCAATTAAGTCAAAATTCACAATATGGAGCAATACAACTTGCATATAATAAAGACTTAATGTTAAATTCTATTGCATATTTAGTAGATAGAGAAGAAGACATAACAGCTAGAAAAAGCACAGGAACAGTAACATATACAGCAACAGATGAACAAGATATAATTATTAGAACAGTAATATTCTCTGTTCCAGCACTAATAATTTTTGCAGGAATTGTAGTATGGCAAGTAAGAAGAAGAAAAAAATAGAATAAACAAATAAAAAATCCCATAAAATAATATGGGGTTTTTTATTTATGAAGAATGTTTTTAAAATAGTTTTTGTTATAATAGGGACTTTAATTGGAGCTGGATTTGCATCTGGCCAAGAAATATATGTATTCTTTTTTTCGTATGGAATAAAAGGATTTATAGGAATAATTATCTCTAGTGTAGTAATGGGAGTTTTAATATATAAAACATTAGGAATAATCAATAAATATAATATAAATAGTTACAAAGATTTATTAGATATATTAATAAAAAATAAAAAAGAAAATAAATATTTTAATTTTAAAAATATTATTAATTTAATTATTAATATTTTTATACTAGTAACATTTTTTATAATGATAGCAGGATTTGGAGCGTATTTTGAGCAACAATTTGGAATAAATAGTTTAGTTGGAAGCAGTATTTTAGCAATACTAAATTTTGTGATTTTTTTAACAAATGTAAAAGGTGTAATAAAGGCAAATGAACTATTAGTTCCGATGTTAATTGTTTTTTTAGTAATTATAGGTTTTATAAATATAATAGATATAAATATTGTAAAGTTAGGAAATTATACAATAAGAACAAATCAATCAAATTATATTTTAAGTGCAATAATTTATGCAAGTTATAACAGTATTTTACTTATACCAGTTTTAATAACATTAAAAAAATATATAAATACTAAAAAACAAATATTATTTATATCTTTAATTAGTACAATAATTGTAATATTATTAGCAACAATAATATTTTTGATATTAATTAGAGTAGATGTTGATATAACAAAATTAGAAATGCCTGCAGTATATGTTGTTTCAAATATCTTTAAGTTTTTAGAAATAATATATGGATTTATAATACTAGGGTCAATTTTTACAACTTCAATATCATTGGGAACTAGTTTTTTACAAAATGTAAGTAAAAACAAAAGGAGTTATACACAGATTGCAGCTATTATGTGTATAACATCTGTATTAACTTCCCAAATTGGGTTTTCAAATTTAATTAATTTGTTATATCCTATATTTGGATATTTAGGATTAATTCAAATTTGGAAAATAAGTTTAACAAAAACATAAATGTATAATTATTTTATTGTAAATATATATCTTTTTTATGATTAGCATATTAAAAAATGAAACTTAATAATAAAAAATATTGAAAAAATAAGATAAAACTGATATAACATAAATAACAAATGATAAGGAGAAAAATATATGAAAGATATATGGCAAGCAAATAAAGAAAAAGTAATAAACAAGAAAAAAATAATTATATTTATAATTGTTCTTATAATAATAGCTTTGATAATTTCATCTGCTATTTTGTACATATGTAATAAAACAGTAAGAGATTGGATAGACAAAAATATATACAGAAAAGAAGTAATGCAAGACAAAGCGACAACAATAGAATTAAAAGATGAAAATAGCAATATATATGCATTTAATAAATATATAGGAATATTAAATAAGAGTGAATTTACCATATATAATAATACTGGAAGCAAAGAAAAGAGCTTAGAAGTACAGGTTTCAAATCCTATTTTTGATTCTGCAAATAGATTCTTAGTAATAGCAGAAAATAAAGGCAAAAAATTATATGTTATTTCAGATAAAGAAGAAGTTTGGAACGCACAAGTAGACGGAGATATTGCACAAGTGCATATTAATAAAAATGGATATGTTGCAGTAGTAATAGTAAATACTAGTTATAAAACTGTAATAGTAATGTATGATCCTCAGGGAAAAGAACTATTTAAAACTTATTTATCATCAACAAGAACAGCAGATGTAAGTATATCAAATGATAACAAATATTTAGCAATTGCAGAAGTTGATACTTCAGGTAGTATTATTCAATCAAATATAAAAGTAATATCTGTTGAAAAAGCAAGCTCAGATCCAACGAGTTCATTAGAAAATACATACCAAGGAGAAGGAGGTAAATTAATAACAAATATAAAATATCAAGATAAAAATAAATTAGTATGTATGTATACTGATTCAATTACAGTTATAGAAAATGGAAAAGAAAATAGTCTAGTAGAAAACAAAAATAAAAAAACAATATTTCAATCTATAGAATTATCAGATAATGCAATCTCAATTGAAGAAAAATCATCAGGGTTATTTACAGCGGATTCAATAGTTAATATAATTAATATAGGAAACAAAAATTCTAAAGAATATGTGGCAAATTCTATAACTAAAGAAATATATATAAGTGAAGACATAATAGGTCTAAATTTGGGAACAGAAATAGAATTTATAAATAAAGATGGATGGTTAGTAAAAAGGTATTTAGCTAATCAAGAGATAACAAATATCGTAGTTTCTAACAGTATTGCTGGTATAATATATAGAGATAAAATTGAAATAGTTAATTTGTAGGAGTTTAATATGGGGATAGTAATAGATTTAATTGTAATATTTTTTGTTTTGTCAAGTATATTTTATGGATATAAAAAGGGATTGGCAAAAGTAGGATTAAGAATGTTAGGTTTTTTAATTGGTATTCTTATAGCTTTTGTATTATACAAGCCTATTTCAATGATGATAATAGAAAATACTACAATTGATGAAATGATTCAAGACAAAATGATAAATAGTATGGGAGTGCAACAAGAAGAACAAGTAAATTATATTGAAAAAAGTATAATTGATAGTACTCAAAATGATATATTATCTGGATTAGCAAAGCCACTATCATACAATTTAATATATATATCAGTAATGTTCTTATTATTTATAATTTCTAAAATAATCTTGCTTTTTATAGCATCGTTAACAGATGTAGTTACAAGTATACCAATTATTAATCAGTTTAATAAGATTGGTGGAATTTTATATGGAATTATAGTATCATTTTTTGTAATAGATGTAGTTTTATTAATAATAAGTTTTGCAACAAGATATAATTTTAACAATCAAATATATAATATAATTAATAGTACATATATTACTAAAGTTTTATATGAATATAATATTTTGAATATATTTTTTATGTAATAGAAAAGATCACTAATAAAATTAGTGATTTTTTTTTTAGGAATATTTATTATATATTGCAATTTTCAACAATATATAATAAAATAAAGAACATAAAAAGATATAAAATAAAAAAAATAAAAATAAAATAGTATAAAATGTAAAAAAGTTTTTTTAGTTAGAGTACTAAAAAAGACAAAAACCACAAAGGACAAGTAGTAAAATAAGCCTATAAAATTTAAAGAGGTGGTAAGGATGTTTCAAAATATAAATGAAGATACAATAAATATAAATAATGAAAATACAAGAGACAATAAACAAGGAGTTAATATGTTTGCTAATGTTTTTGCAAAAAACAATATAGTATTATATGTTGTCTCTTTTATGTTGTCAATGGTTGGATTAACAGGGGAATTTTCGATATTTAGTGTTAGTATGTTAGGAGCATGTTTTGCGTCTTCTGTACCAGCATTGGGAATAGTACTTGTTTCATTAATAGGAAATTTAATAAAGTATGGAGTAGGAGGAGCCCTAGGATATTTTTTAACAGCTTTAATTATGGTGGTAACTTTATTTTTAATTAAGCCTGTATATAATGAACAAGAAAGAAATGAAAAGATAAAAATTGGTAGAAATGTTTTTATATCAACATTATTATTACAAATTGTAAAACTAGCAATATCAACATTTACAATATATGATATGTTATCAGGTGTGGCAGTTTCAATTATTGCATTAGTATTTTATAAAATTTTTGTTAATGCAATTGTGGTATTACAAGACTTTAATAAAAGAAGTGCTTTTTCAATAGAAGAAGTAATAGGAGCAAGCCTTTTACTTGCTATTTCTGTAGGAGCATTTGGAGATTTAAACATATTTGGATTTGGAATTAGAAATATATTGAGTATATTAATTGTAATGATATTAGGCTGGAAAAATGGAGTGTTAGTTGGAACAACATCAGGAGTGACAATAGGAGTAACATTAGGGATAATTACAGGATCTGAACCGATTATGATAGCAGCATATGCTATATCTGGAATGATTGCAGGAATATTAAATAGATTTGGAAAATTAGGCGTTATAATAGGGTTTGCTTTGGGAAATGTGATTTTAGCATACGTATCTAATGGATATACTATAGAATTAATACATTTTAAAGAAATTTTAATTGCTTCTATTGGATTATTGGCAGTTCCAAAAACATTACATATAGATTTAGAAGAATTTATAGGAAATTCTAAATTCTTACCAGTGGTACCTAATAGAGCTTTAAACAAAAGTAAAGAAGTTGCAGAAAATTTAAATAGTGTATCAGAAGCTATACAAGAAATGGCAACAGCATATAAAAAATATGAACCAAGAACATTTGAAGAAAATACACATAGAAATGCGAATAAACAAATTTTTATAGCAGAACTATTAAATAATTTAGAACCATATAGAGAAAATATGTTATATGATGATATAGCAAATGTTGATGGGAAAATTATTGATAAAATCTTTTCTATTTTATTAGATAAACAACAAATAGAAAAAGAAGATTTATTAAAAACTTTTGCAGAATGTAACAGTTATATTATAGAGTCAAATGATAATAATGTAAGCAAACTTTTAGAAAAAAATATAAATGAAATAGTAAGAACTATTAATATGTCATATAGAATAAGTAAATCAGATTTTATATGGAGAAAAAAAGTAGAGCAAAACAATGCAAATATGGAAAAACAACTAAATGGAGTATCAAAAGCTATTCAAAATATGGCAAAAGATATTCAAAAAGAATTGGAACTAGGAGAAAAATACGAGAAAGAAAATAAAGAAATAATAGAAATATTAAAACAAAAAGATATTAACATAGAAGATATATCTATAAGTAAAGAAGATAGATATATAGTTGATATTTATTTAAATGAAATACTAGAAACTTTAAAGATAAATACAATAGAAAAGGTGCTAACAAAAGTGCTTAAAGAGAATATTGTATTAAATGACGAGGTTAGTGTAGGAAAGAAACTTAGTTTTATATCAGGCGATAAATATGTAATGGCAATTGGTAGTGGAGAAACAATAAAGAGTAAAAGTCAAGTTTCTGGAGATAGTATATTAAATATAAGATTAAAAGATGGAAAATATTTAGTTGCAATTAGTGATGGAATGGGAAGCGGACAAGAAGCCAAAAAAAGTAGTACACAAGCATTAAGAATGTTAGAAAACTTGCTATTATCAGGATTTGATAAAAATATATCTTTAGAATTAATAAACACATCATTAATTAACCAAAACAGCGAAGTATTTTCGACCTTAGACATTGCAATAATAGATTTATATAAAGGAACAATAGAATTTATAAAAAGTGGTGCATGTCCAACATATATTAAAAATAAGAAGAAAGTTCAAATTATAAAATCTAATACATTGCCAGCAGGCATTATAGATGTAAATGATGTGCAAACATTTGATAAAGATATATCTACGGGAGATATAATGTTAATGTGCTCAGATGGTATTTTGGATTCAAATGTTGAATATAAAAACAAAGAACTATGGATAAAATATTTGTTAGAAGATATTGAAACAAATAATACCCAAAAAATTGCAGATTTGATTTTAAGTGAAGCAATAGATAATAATTATGGAGTACCAAAAGATGATATGAGTATAGTTGTTTGTAAATTTATGAAAAAAGAAAATTAAGAAGGAGTGATAAAAAAGATTCACTTCTTCTTTTTCTTGAACCCCTAAGAAAAATGTAGAAAAATGTAATAAAAGAATAGCAATGTTACAAAATTGTTAATAAATTGTATAAATTAAGAATAAAAAAGCCAAAAGGCTAGTTCCCTAGATACAAACAAAGCAAAGCCTATAATATAAGCCGTTTTGGAAAAATAAGGTATTGAAATTAAAGTTAAAATTCTTTATATTTATATTGATTAAATATAAGTATAAAGGAGCATTATTATGAAGAGAAAAAGATTATATTTTATTGGCGGAATTGTCTTAGCAATTACATTTTTGGCAGGAATAGTTTTTGCTGCCACATCAACACAAAATAATAAAAATTATGCTATTGATGTTATAGACGATGGAAGTAGCACTACAATTGGAGATGCTAATATAGAGTCACAAACTAAAATAGTAGATGCACAAGACACAGAAATTACGCTTGAGACATCAATAAAAAATCCAACAGTAGCTAAAAAAAGTGAAATTGCAATAGTAATAGATTCGTCTTATAGTATGGAGACAAACAGCGAAGGATATAACATAAAAGACACAGCTACAAAAATAGCTAATAATATATTTAATCAAGTTGCTGATTCTAGAGTTGCAGTAGTAGATAATACAGGAGTAAAGAGAGGTTTAGAAAAAACATCAGATTATGTTGTAAAAGCTATAAATGATATAAGCAACAATAATGGTAATGATATAAGTGATGGATTAAATTATGCAAAAACTGTTTTTACTCAAGGAGATTCTGTTAATAAATATGTAATTGTTATAACAGATGCAACAGATAATGCAAAAGTAAAATTAGAAGACTTATCAACTAATGGAATAAAGGTATATTCTATATTGACAGATATAACAAGTACAGCATTTGGAAATGTAGAAAATCCAGTTCCACAAGACGGAAACGTTTATATGTTAAATGAATTTAATGAACAAGATATATCAGATAATATAAATAAAATCATAAAAAATATTTCTATAAATAGTGTTTTTAATGAAGATATATTAAGAAGTGCAAACAGAGGAAACTTCACATTAGAAATACTTAATGATGAAACAGATGGAACAGCAGTACAAAATAGTGACGGAAGTTTAAACTGGAATGTAGATAGTTTAAAAGTAGGTGAAAATAAAAAAGTAAAATATAAATTAAAGTTAAATACTAATGCAACAATAGGAACAGATTTCTTTTATAATGATATAAATGTCATAAAAAGTCTAAAATTAAAATATAAAGCATTTGATCAAGATACTGAAAACGAAATTAGTGAGAATAATACAAAACCAACTATACAAATTTGTGATGCATATGACTTAGAAATAAAAGCAGTAGGAAAAGATACAGATATACCAGTAAATGGTGCTAAATTTGATATTACAGGAGTAGATGAAAAAGGAAATGTAGTTTTACAAAAAACAGATTTAACAACAGATAAGAACGGAAATATAACAATAAATAAAATTAAGAAATTAGGAAAAGTAAATTATACAATAATACCACATATTGAAAATTTAATAGGGTATGAAGAAACATCTCCTGTTGAAGCACTTGTAGATAATCAATATACAAATGAAGGAGGAAAATTAATAGTATCATATATTGATACAGATAAAGTAACAACAAATGATTCAAATGGAAATAGAAAAGTAACATTAAACGTTCCTATTGAATTACAAAAGTTTAAATTTAAATTAGATGTATCAGATCTAAGTGATTCAGATACAAAGTTATCAGGAATAGACTTTAGGTTAATCCAACCAAAATTAAATAATATATATGAGATGGATGTTTTATATGGTACAACAGATAATGAAGGTAAAATTGAATTTGATGCATCAATTATGTCTACAGCAGGAACATATGAATACATATTATCTCAAATGTCAGATAAAGATGGATATGAAAATGTAGGAAATGCAACAATAAAAGTTACTTTTGATGCAAATGGTAAAGTAGTAGATGGTGGAGTCAAAGTAATTTATAATTCAAACATAGAAGGATATAGAAATTCAGAAGAAGAAGTTCTATTAAAAATAAAAGAAAAATGTAATTCATCAAGTATTTTCAATATGAATATAAACCTAACAGATGAACAAACAAAATCTCCTATAGAAGGTGCAATATATGATGTTACAGTAACGAAAATAAACAATTCTAATACTGCAAATGATACAATGACATATACAAAAGTAACAGATTCAAATGGTAATATTGATTTTAAATCAATTGCATCTGAAAGTGGATATACAAAAATAGTAATTCATGAAAATACACCTAACAATGCATATGTTAAATCAAATACAGATAAAGAAATTATTATAAATAGACAAGGTGGAATAATACAAGAAATCACAACAGGTGGAGATTATACAATAAAAGACCCAGACAATAATAATGGTATAATCGTTAATTTAACAAGTAAAAAGAAAAATGAATTAAATACTATCAGAGTACATTTAACTGAAAAAAATGATACAGATTTGAATTTAATTAATGTTCCTATAGAATTAAGTGTTTTAGACGGAAATGTTTTTAAAATGGTGAAAACTTTAAAAACAGATAATGATGGATATTCTGAATTTACATTGGAAGATCCTTCAACAATAAAAGATGGAACATATTATTATCAAATAAAAACAAATCCATTACCAGCAGGATATTATGAACCAGAAAATATTGCAACTATAAGAGTTAGTGTGTTAAATGGAAGAGTTGCAGATGTTACAGATGTAACAGATAACGACGGAAAATATTTAGCAATTGTAAATCCTGGTATATTAAATGAAAATAAAGATACAACAATTAATAACATTGCATATGTAGATTATGCATTAACAGCAAATGCAAATGATACAGCATATGTAAAAATAAAATTAATGGATGCAGACAATAATACTCCTATAAGTAATGGTAAATATGAAATAACTATGGAAAGAGATGGAGCACAAATTGCAAATGCAGGATCAACTGGAAAATATACAAATGCAAATGGATATACAGATAAAATGAGTATACCAGGATTAGATACAAATCCAGTTACTATTACAATTGCTCAAGTTTATGATGCAACAAGACAAAATGGATATAAAGTTGATACAAAGATATATAAAATAATTGTTCATAAAAAAGCAGATGGAAATATACAAATAGATAGTTGTACATTAAATGATGGAACAGAGTTGCCACTACAAGTAAGTGCAACATATGAAGATAATAATGGAGATGATATATTAGATACAGTTGTATTAAACCATATTAATACACTAATAAATCCGGAAGATGTAATTTTAGATTTTACAGTATTAAAATATGATTATGTAACAAAATTACCAGATCAATCTCAAGATTTAATAGTATGGTCTAATGATTTTAAAATATTTGATGTTTCAACAGGAGAATATGAGGATTTTGGAAAAGATAATCCATACAATCCATTTATTACAGGTGTTAATACAGGAAATTCTTATTCACCAGGACAAATAAATATAAAGATAAAACCAAAAAATTTACCAAAAGTAGAAGATACAAATAGAGATGGATTCCCAACTGGAGGAGCAGTATTACATATAGGTGAGTATAATAATGAAACAGGAAAATTAATAGAAGGTACAGAATATCAAATACAAATTAATTTTACATATTCAAAAGAAACTGGAACATATAAATATAGTGGATATTCTAATTTGTCAAATTGGAATTTGTTAAAAGACTTCCACCATTCAACATCAAAGAACACAGGAGAAGGGTATGTTGAAAGTGCAGCATTAGAGTTATGGTCAAATTATGGGGAAACAGCTAACTTTGGAATAGATTTAAGCAAATTTAATTATTTAGGTCAAGAGTTACCAGGGGCTGTATATGATGTAAAAGTAGCATTACCAACAGGAAAATATATAACATTAACACAAGATGTATTTAATGGAGATGGAAATGTTGAGATTCCAAATTTATATGTAAAAGAAGGAACTATTATTACAATAACAGAAAGAATTGCACCAATAGGATATGAAGTAGATAATCAAGAAATGTCATTTAAAATTGATAGTATAGATAAAAATACAGGTATGATAACAATTTCTGCATATGGAGTAAAAAATGACAGAATAACATTAGACGGGAATAAAATAGAAATTAATAATGACGGAGAAGCTAAATTTATACAAAAAATAAAATTAGTTGATTTAGAAAAGAACAATACAAAATTTGGAATTACGACAAAAGACAAATTAACAACAGATCCAACAGAAGAAAATAGTTTTAAAATAGTAACAAATACAGGAAGTTCAGCTATATCTAAAAAGACGAATAAAGAAGGAAATGTTACTACACTAATTGGTGGAGAGAAGAAAAGAGACTATATGGAGTATACTATTAGTCAAAAATTGTCTGATGGTACACAAGTAAAACAATTTTATAAAAGATTATTAGATGATATACATGTAAAAGTATATTTTGATGATAATGGAAATATAGATAATGATCCTACAAGTCCTAATTATTATGGAACATTGTGTAAATCAGTGGATAGCAATTACGGAATAACATGGTATATAGATAGTGTAAATAGTGATAATAGAATAAATGTTGTATTATTACAAGAAAAAGAAGATCCATTAAATATTAACTTTAAGACAGTTGATAGCTTTACAGGAGCTACATTGATAAGTACTGCTAAATATGCAGTAACTCCAACATATGAATTAGCAGGAGAAGGAGAAACACATACACAAGTTGGATATGTAGATCCTAATAAATCAGTAACATATACATTAAAATCATATATAAATGAAAATTATGTAAGTATTGTTGATCAAGAATTTACAGTTCAATATGATGAAGATGGAAATGTATCTTCAGTTGAAACTGCACCAAATAGTGAACATATAACAACACAAAAAAATAGTGATGATTCTCAAACAATAGATATAACAGTATCAATAGAACCAGCAGTGCCTTTTGCAATAAATACAAAAGATTATTATACAGATATGAATTTACAAAATGCAACATATGAAGTTGAAAGAGAAGATGGCGTATTATCAAATACAAAGGAAAGTGATTCAGAAGGAAATGCAATAGTGTTTGATGGTGATTTTGGAACAGGTACATCAAGTGCGGATAAAGAATATATTTATATTGTAAGACAAAAGACTGCTACATATACATATGCAACAGTTGAAGAATTTAAAGTTGCTGTAAAATACAATTCTAACAGAGAAATAGTAGGAGCTAGATTATATGAACAAACAACTTCTACAAACAAATTTGTAACAGTTTCATATAAACAACCATCTGAACAAACAGATATTGGATATAATGGAAATAATAAAGGAATTGTAAAAATAGAAATTAAAAATTGTCCTGCATTTAATATGGAAATTACAAATGTAGATAGAGTAAATAATGCTTTAAAAGTACAAGGAGCAAAATATAAAATAACATCATCTGTATTAAAATATCCAATTTCATCTACAGAACAAATAACGACTCAAACAAAAGGAACAGATATAAATGGATTAGAAATGGCATATGTTGATAGAACAACTTTTGGAAGAACTGAAACATATGAAATAGTAAATACAGAGTCTGCAAGCGAATATCAAAAGATACGTGATACAATTAAAATAGAAGTCGACTTTGATAGTAATGGCTATGTAAATATTGCAAATGGTAATCCAGTAAGAGTAATAGAAGGAAATGCTTATGCTCAGGTTTCATGGATTGACCCTGCTACAACAAATTCTGAAAACTTTGGAATAAAAATTATTATAAAGAGTTCACCTACTTTCAGAATAAATTTAAATAATATAGATAGAAAAGATTATAATCTAGGAAAGACAACAGATATATTAGGAGCAGAATATGATATTGCTTCAGACTATGATACTAGTGCAAAATTAGTAAAGACATTACCAGGAGCAACTGTTGTAATGCTTGGAGAAACACCAATAAATGGATATGTAACATATACAATAAAAGAAACTAAAGCAGCAGTTGGATATCAAACTATTGAAAAAGATGTATTAATGAAAGTACATTTTGATATAAATGGATGTATAGATAATGTAGAATTTACAGATTCTAAAAATTATTCATATGCAAAAGCAGATAAAATAGGACAAATAGTAAATACTAAAGATTATTTTACAATCGATTTAAATATAATGAATAATCCATTAATTGCATTAGATTTAAATAAAATAAATAGTGACAAAGATGGACTAAGTAATGTAGAATTCCACATTGAAGGAAAGATAAAAAATACAGAAGAAGTTATATATTCACAAGATGTAACAACTATTTCAGGATTAGGAGCTTTTAGAATAGATAGAGCTCTAGATAATACAACAATAATATATACTATTTCAGAAACAAAAAATACAGTAGGATATGAATATATACCTTCAGAATTAACAATAGAAGTAACATATGATAATGAAGGAAGAATACTTAAACAAAATAATAAATATGAAGTACAATTAACACCTCAAGTTAATTGGGCAAACATAGTGGATACAGAAGATTATGGAATAAAACTAGATGTAATAAATGAAAGAATTAAAGAAATAGGTATTAACTTAAATACAATAGACAAATATGATGAAAGTAAAAAAGCTGAAAAAGCTGAAATAAAAGCATATTTTACAAAAGATAATGCTACTTATAATGAAGATGAAAATCATTCTACACAACTTATTACAGGTAGAGATTCTGATAATGATGGAACACCAGATTTTGCACATGGACAAGATTATCAAACATTAGGAAAAGCAGAAAATATTGTAAAAGATGAAATAGAAGGTATACAAACTGCTACATTAGTATTAAAAGAAGTAAATACACCAAACAGCTATTATGATGTTAATAGTAAAGTATCTAAAGATAATATTTATATGAGTTGGAATTATTATAGCTTAAGTAGTATTAGAATTGACATGACATTTACAGATGAAGGAAAAATTGCTACAGCAAATTTACGTACAGATAGTATAGGAATGACACCTTTAGGAAAACTTTTAGATTCTAAATATGTTAGTATAGCAATAGATAAAACAAATCCATATATGTTAAATATAGATTTAAGATATTATCCAATGTTAGAGATGACAATAAATGCAACATCAGATGATACTTATTCTAGAGCAGCAGACAATAATGATAATGAATTAATAGGTACATATAGAGTTGCACCACAACATTATGATGATTGGGTTTCTATATATAGAGATTACAATACTAATTTAAAAAATGGACTTGTTACAGCTGGATATATAGGTAATTCACAGCTTGGAGGACTAGTTCCAGAAGTTAAAACTGAGGATTCAAAGGTAATAAGCAAAGATACAAATACATATGAAGCAAATACTTTTGGATTATGGACAGGAGAACAATTTGATATAAATAATACTGAAGATACAAAGAATAATGGAAGAATTAGATATGTTTATATATTTGAACCTAATAATGAAGCTAAGAGTGAACCAGCTAATAATTATGAAGGATATGAACAATTACAATATCAACAACATGGACAACAAGATAAATCACCAATGTATATGTCATATAACAATGCGTTAATAGGAGCTATACAAGTTAAATATAATGAAAAAGGTGAAGTTATAGAGACAAAAATTTTGGATGATAAAGGAGCAGATTCTGATAATAGAAAAGAACAAGGAGATAACAGTAAATACATAACAGCAGAAATTTCAGATAATAAACATGGAGTTGTGGTAAAAGTTCAATATAAGAGAACAACAACAATAGAAACAAAGGTTATAGATAATGTAACTGGTGCTGAATTAAAGAATATTAGATTATATCCATTTAAAGGAGGAACAATTAATACAAATAAAAATTATACTTATGATACTAGAGGATATAGAAATCTTTCAGATGGTGAAAATACATGGACATATTGGGGTGGAAATGACAGTAACGGAGATAGAAGATATGTAATTGGTACAGAATTTAGAAATTCAACAATGTACAATGGATATGATATAATAGGGGATATTCAACTAGACATTCATTATGATGAATATGGATATGTAGATATAAACAAGTCAAGAGTATTAAGTACTAATGCAAATGGAGATCCTAATGCAGTTATAGAAAAAGTTGATAAAGATAAAATTTATTTAAATATTATTGCAAATAGAAAATTTGACTTACAAATAGATAAAAAAGATAAACTTGATCCTTCAAAGACATTAACAGATGCAAAATTTGCAATAAAATCAACAAAAACAGATATAAAAGATAGCAAAGGAAATAGAGTAAATACAAAAAATGATATAAGTCAAGGAACAAGAACACAAGTAGGACTTGTACATAAAGGAGAAACAGTAACATATACAGTAACTGAAACATTTACACCAGAAGGATATTACACAATAGATAGTTTTGATATGGATGTAGTATTCGATGAAAATGGTGTTATAAGTAAAATAATTCTTGAAGATGGAACAGTGCTATATGATATATTTGGTATTCATGAAAGTAAAAACATACCAATAAAATTGATATCAGTAGCAGACAGATATAAAGATTTAAAACCACAGAATATAACAGATTTGAGATTTGAAATAAAAAATACACCTAAATTTATAACTAATATTACATTAAGAGATGAATTTTATAGAAATGAACCAATTGAAGGAGTAACTTATAGTATTACAAATAATACATATGGAATATCAGCAGATGGAAATCCAATTACTGATGCAAATGGAAAAATATCAACAGCTGTAGGAACTGAATATCCAAATGATACAGTAAGATATACAATAAAACAAACAAATATTGCAAGCGGATATTATGGTAAAAATCAAGATATAATAGTAGACGTAACATTTGATGATAATGGATATGTAAGTGACTATAAAGTAAGACAAGGAAATGATGAACAAGTTGAAATATCAACAACACAAAATAAAAGAGGATTTGATTTTGTAATATATAATAAGCCAAAAGACGTAAGAATAGGAATAGAGAAATATGACCAATTAACAAACGAAAAACTACCAGGTGTTGAATTTAATATTAGTAGACAAGAAGTTTTATCTCAAGGAATATCACAGTATACAAGAGAAACATCAGCAACTGGAAATATAACAGAAGCTGTAGATACTTTTGATAATGAAAAAGAGGTCTTATATACAATATCTGAAACAAAACAATTAGATGCATATAGAAGAATAGAAGATATAATAATAAGAGTAAAATATGACAAGGATGGAAAAGTAAGTTATACAAATATAGACAGTAATCCAAGTAATGTAAATATTTATATTGCAAATAACAATTTCGAAAGATTAGCAAATGGAGATAAGGTTCATATAAAATTAGGTATACCTAATGATGATACATATGATGTAATTGTTAAAGATGAAGACAAAAATGTGAAAAATTTAGGAATAGAAAATACATTATATGATATTTCAATAAATGGAATAAAACTACAAGAACCAGAAGTAAAAGAGCAAAATTTAACAACAAATAAAAATGGATTGGTTTATGTAAGAAACAGAAAAGAAAATGGCGATATAAATATAAAAGTTTCAGAAGAAAAAATAGGAGAAGGATATAGAGAGAATGTATCAAATAGTGTAGAATTAAATTTTGTAAAAGGAATAAGTACATATTCATTAGATTTAGACGTAAATTCTGTTGCTAATAAAGGTTATACATTAATTTCTGGACCAGATAGTACATATGATACAAATTATAAAAATGGAAAATTGTATACAATACAATTAAACAATACAAATAATACTGAAGTTATAGTTGGTATATATGAAGATACAGGAAAGATAACATTTAACTTTAAAAATGAAGCTAAATCAATGATAAATTTAAGAAAAATAGATGCACAATCAGGAAAACTTCTTGAAGGAGCAGAATTTGAGATAACATCTCAAGAGGTAGATTCATTTGGAAATGAACAAGGAACAGCAAATACTATTACATCTAGCATAATAACAAATGAAGAAGGAAAAGCATATATAGACTTAGGAATTAGACCTCAAAATAAGAAAATAAAATATACTTTCAAAGAAATTACAGCACCAAATGGATATATTGCTATTGAAGATGTTGAATTGATTTGCACATATGATGCAAATGGTAAGATATCAGACAAAACAAGTAATTCTAAAAGAATAAGAACAGATGATAGTTGGTACGATATAAATGCAACTATAAAAAATGGAGATTTAGAAACATATAGTGTAAAAATTGTTTCTGTAGATTCAAGAAAAGGATCAACAGAAACAGGAATGTCAAATAACAGAATAAATGGATCTAAGTTTGATATAACAGTCAAAGATAGTAGTGGAACAACTTTAGCGCAAGTTAATAATAGAAATACAGATAGATTACCAGATAGTTTTGGATATGAAGAGGATGGAGTAATAACAATAAATGGGCTAAAAGCAGAAGGAACTATATCTGTAAATGTAAATCAAACAAGTATAACAGAAGGATTTATAAGAGGTGACAATCAAACAGCAGGAGTAATAACTTTTGATAATAACTATGTAAAACAAAGTACAGTATCAAAACCAGAAGTATCACTAAGTAATTTAAATTATGGCGGATTTATAGATTCTTATATAGATCAAAATGAAAATCAAATTGTTATAAAAGTTTATAATGATCCACAAGTGAAATTGAACTTACATAAGGAAGACATAGATACTGGAACACCAATAGAAGGTGCTACATTTACAATAACATCAGAAATTGATGGACAAAATAAAGTTGCAACAGCTCCTACTGATTTAAATGTAACAACAAAAGGTACTGACAAAGATGGAAATGAGCTAGTAACAATAGGTGCACCAGAGTATGGAAAAACAGTTATTTATACTATAAAAGAAAATAAACTTAAAGATTATGATCAATTAGATGATATAAAAATAAAAGTTATTTATAATACGTCAGGAAAAATAAATGATTGGGAAATACTAAGTGATGAATCTTATACACAAGTTAAAGAATCTTTGTTAAAAATAGATGACCAAGAAACTTGGAAAACATATACACAAGAAGAATTGAAAAAACTACAAGATGAAAAACATAAAATAGAATATGTACCAACAAAAGATACAAGAAAATTAAATACACTTGTAAAAAATAAAGCAAGTGAAAGAATAATTCCATATACAGTGATAGTTGAAGTTCAAGATGAATTTAGAAATCCTGTTAAAGGAATAGGAATTGAATTCAAGATGGTACAAGGAAAAGGAAATACACCTATATATCCTAAAAAGGAAACAGATGATAAAGGACAAACAACCTATACAGCAGATGGATCAGACAGAATTGAAATGAATATAAATATCACAGATTCTAAATCATACACATTTAATGATAGCTTAAATTGTATAATACATAAAAATTCAAGAACAGGATATATTGATATAACACAAAATAACAATATTTATCCAGAAGTAGATAATATAAATCATGTTATAAAATTAGTAATATTAGGGGAAACTCCAAGTAATAAATACAATATTAATATTATGAAAATGGATAAAGCTACAAATACTACAATTGTAAATAATAGAGCTATATTTACAGTAAATAGATTAGTTGAAGTTGAAAATGATACAGATGCGGATCAAAGCTATATAGAAGAAACAATTGCTTCAAATGTACAAACAAACGATAGTGGATTAGCAAATATACCTATGCTTTCTATGCCTTCACAAGTTGGAACATACACATATAGAATATATGAAGAAGAGAGTCCAACAGGATATAAAAAATTAAATAACCCAATTGATATAGATGTAACATTTGACAATGGAAGTTCAGGAGATATGATTATAACAGATGTTGTATCAAAAGATAAAGACAATTTATATGTTGTTAAGAAAACTGAGAATGGATTTATTATAGCTGTAAATAACAGCGAAAAAGTTCCAGATGATCAATATGGATTAAATGTATATAAAGTAGATGAAGAAACAGGAGACAGATTAAATGGAGCACTATTTAAAGTAAAATTACCAGATGCAAATAATACAGTTGTATATACAGAATCAGGAGAAAATACAGATAATGTTGGACAATTAGATTATTGTTATATTGGACAAGATAAAGATAATGGAATAAGACTAAAACAAATGAAACGACCATCAGTAGAAGAAGTAAAAGAGTCAGAAAATGGAGTACTTACACAAACATATACATTCCAAGAAATAGTTTCTCCAGAAGGATATGTTTTAGATAAAGAAGAAATAAATTTAAATATTGAATTTGTAATTGATTCAAATACAGATGGAAGTGAGTTTGTAAAAATAAAAAATGTATCATCAAGTAATACACAATTAATGCAAATAAAAGATATTCAAGAAGATCAAATAATTGCGGAAATACAAAATAAAAAGAAATTGAATTTATATACAGTACATTATGATACAAACAACATGAGTAATGTAACAAATATGCCAGCAGATCAAGTTAAAACAGAAAATATTGATTTATCAATAGATGAAAATGCTCCAATAGCAGAAGGATATAACTTTAAAGGATGGAATACAAAAGCAGATGGAACAGGAAAGGCATATAATCCTAATGATATATATAACTTAAATGAAGATGTAATTTTATATGCACAATGGAATTATATAATTAAATATGATGCTAATGCACCTGTAAATGACAAAGGAATAGAAATAGGAAGTACACCATTAAATATACCTTCAGATCAATATGAAGAATTAGATAATGAAGCAATAATAGATGATTCAAGCATTTATGCACAATTACCTATGATAGAAGGATATAAATTTAAAGAGTGGAATACAAAAGCAGATGGAACAGGGCAAAGCTATAAACAAGATGATTTATATAAAGATAAAAAGGGAATAACATTATATGCTATTTGGCAATATGAAATTACATATGATGAAAACAAACCATTAGATGAAAATGGAAATGAAATACAGGCTAATGTAAGTAATATGCCATCAAATCCACAAGTAGAAATAGCAACTTCAAAAGCTGGAACAGCATCAGCAATTGTGGCAAGTACAAAAACAAATCCAGAAGTACCATCTATAGATGTAGAAAAATACGTATTTAAAGAATGGAATACAAAAGCAGATGGAACAGGGGAAAGCTATAACCCAAATGATATATATACAGGCAATAAAAATATAACATTCTATGCAATATGGGAGTTGAGTAAAAAGCCAGAAGATGATTTATACCTAAAATCTCAAAAATATAAAATTGGAGAAAATAACTTTGGAGAATATGATGATGGTGATATCTACTTATATAGAGTTAGTCCAAATACAAAATTATCAGATTTTATAGCTAATTGTGAGACAAATGGAAAGATAACAGTTTACAAACAAGATGGAAATATACTTGGAGATAGTGAATTAGTTGGAACTGGAATGACATTAGTAGATGAAAAAGATGGAAAAACAATAAGACTAGAAATAGGAGTAACAGGAGACTTAGATGGAAATGGAGAATCTGATATTACAGACCTTGTAAAAGTAAGACGTAATATTCAAGGAATTGAAACACACACAGGTATATATGCTAAAGCAGGAGATATCAATGAAGATAATTCAATAGATATTACTGATTTAGTAAGAATTAGAAGACATATTCAAGAAATTGAATATATAATATAAACAAAAGAAAGGAGAAAAAATGAATAGTCTAATCAAAAAAATTATTATAACAGCGATGTTTATTACAATAATATTAACTGGAATTACAACTGTTAATGCTGCAACAACAACTATTTCTTTATCAAGTAATGATAAAATAGTAGCAGGAGGTACAATAACAATTAATATTAATGTAAGTAGTCCAGTATATGGAATAAGTACAAAATTAGCTTATGATAAAGATGCATTTGAAAGTGTTACAGTAGCGAGTTCAGTTGCAACAAGTGCTAATTTAGCAAATAATACAATTGTAATTGATAGTGAAACAGCAATGCCTGCTGGTACTATAGGAACAATTACATTAAAAGTGAAAAGTACTATATCAAAAAATGAAGCCGTAGTAAGTTTGAGTAATGTAAAAGCTACAGATGAATCTCTTAACACACAAACATTGAATAGTCCAAATATAACATTAAAGACAAATGCAAATTCAACACCAAACAATGGAAGTGATCAAACACAAAATAACGGAAGTGACCAAACATCAAACAATAACAATGGAAACTCAGGAAATAATGGTACTAGTACAGTAAATGCAAATAATCAACAACAAAGCAAAGTAACAACTGCTAAAAAAGCAAATATAAGCCAATTACCAAAAGCAGGACTTGAAACAGGAATAGTATTTGTATTAGTAGCAGGATTAGTAGTAGGAATAGTATTCTATGCAAAGTACAAAAATATAAAAAAGTACGACAAATAACAAAAGATAAATAATATATAAATAAAAAGCGAAAATTTCTAATTTCTAATTTTCGCTTTTTTTATTGCAACAGACACTAAATTATGATATATTTTATAAAAAAAGGAGTTATAAAAGTGAGTAGAGGAAGAAGATATGAAGAACCAAGATTAAATATGAAAAAAGTATTTGCTGTAATTATAGCAATTATTGTAATTATAATGTTCATATTTATGATAAAAGGATTACTAACTAAAGATAAAGATCAAGGAAAAATAATAAGCAAAGATTATTTTACTTGTTTTAAAGATAATAAATGGGGAGTTATTGATTCAAATGGGGAAAATATAATAGATCCTTCTTATGCAGAAATGATAATAATTCCAAACAGTAAAAATGATATATTTTTATGTACATATGATGTTGATTACCAAACAGGAGAATATAAAACAAAAGCTTTAAATAGTAAAAACGAAGAAATATTCACAAACTATGACAAAATAGAGGCAATATCAAATGTAGATAAAAACAATAATATGTGGTATGAAGAAAATATATTAAAAGTAGAAAAAGATGGTAAATTTGGATTAATAAATCTAACAGGAAAAGAATTAACATCAATTGATTATGAAGAAATTTCACCAATTCAAGGAATAAAAAATGCACTAAAAGTAAAGAAAAATGGAAAATATGGAATCATTAACGATGAGGGAAAAGAAATACTAAAAACTCAATATGCAGATATTGACAATATAGGCAAAGATGACAAATCTGGATTTATTATAAAATCAGATAATGGAAAATATGGAGTTGTAGATTATTCAGAAAATGTTGTAATAGAACCTATATATGATGGTATGGAAAAAGTATATGGAAATGATTACTACGTTGCTAAAAAAGCAAATAAACAAATGTTAGTACAAAAAGGTGGAACAGAAGTAAAAAGTTTTGATTATGATGAAATAAAAGGAATTTCAAGTAATATTGATAATGGTATTATATATACTAAAAATAATAAATATGGAATTGCAAAAATTACAGGAGAAAGTGTAATTGCTGTTACATATGAAGATTTAAAAGAAGCTAAATCAGGAATATTTATTGCTAAAAAAGATGGTAAATATGGTATTATTGATATTTCAAATAATACAAAAATAGAATTTAAGTATAAATCAATAAATTATGATGAAAAAGCTGATATATATATTGCAGAAACTGAAGACTTTAATAACGATATTATAGATAATACATTTGCTATAAAACAATCAGGGATATTAATAAATATAGATGATGAAAAAGGATATATAGAACTTAGACAAGGAGAAGAATATAAATATTATAACTTTAAATTTGAAGAAAAAAATGTTAAAGATATATTTACATCAAATACATTATATTTAAGCAGAAAAAATGGAAAATATGGTTTTATAGATAAAAATGGAAAAGTTGTAGTTGATTACATTTATGATGATGCAACAGAGCAAAATGAATATGGATATGCATCAATAAAGAAAGATGGAAAATGGGGAAGTATAGACAACAAAGGAAATATTGTACAAGAGCCAACATATAACTTAGATGAATACTTAAAAATTGATTTTATAGGAAGATGGCATTTAGGAAAAGACATTAATATGAATTATTATAATCAACTATAATATATGATAAGGAGCAATAAAATGGAACAAAAGATAAATTATCAATATACATATTTTATACATCCATTCATTATAGAAGAAAACAAATATAAAGAATATATTATAAAAATGCTTAAAGACAAAAATATTAGATTAAAAATATTTGAAAAAGAAAAAGACTTTAAAATGTATAAATATTTTTTGCCTAATATAAGAGAATTATTATTTTCTAATTTTAGTTATGGAAATAGAAAATTAAAACAATTAGAAGAGTTACCAATAGAAACAAGAGCTGCTATACTTAGTAACTGTAAATGTAATATATTTGAATATACTTTAGAAAAAGATATACAAGCAAAAGTGGATGATGAAAAAGGAATTTATTTTTCTATTAGAAAAATAGATGTTATATGTTTTAAAACAGGAATATGTTTTTTATGTATAAAGACTAATTTAGATGATGCTGGAGAAATTTCAGATGTTTTAAATTTTAATTATAAATTTAAAGATATAAATTCTAAAACATCTAAATTAGATAATTTTGATAATATACATATACAAACAGATAGTTTTTCTAACATGGAAACATTTAGCGAATTTTTAAGAAAAATAACAGGAAATAATAATGAAATATCAAAAATAAATATTAATACAGAAAGTTTTTTAACATACTCATATGTATGTGTAGATCAAGAAGCATGGAATAGCACAAATGAATTTGATAATGTAAGGAATAATTTTATAAAATTAGCAAGTAATTTATCTGCTGATAATAGCTTTAATTTAGAAGAAAGTAGTATAGAGGTATTTTCTAAATGGAAATATGCAAAAATAGGATTAACAAAATCATCAGTATGTTTACTTGCTTCAAGCAATGATATAAATAATTATACAATCCTTCCAGATGAATACGAAAAACAATATTTTTATACATATATTTTTAATTTGTATAAAAGAATATATTTAAAGAAACTAGAAAATGAATTAAAAAATAAAAAAAATATAAAGAAAACAAGACATAAACTAATAGAATTTACAAAGCAAGCATGGATTAGAGAAATTACTGAAGATGAGATTGGAACTAAGTTTAATAATAAAATGCATGAAATATTTGAAATTGATTATTTGTATAAAGAAATAGAATATAAATATGAAATTATATCTAAAGAAATAAATTCTAAAAAGAAAATGAAAATAGTTGTAATTGCATTTTTACTATTTGTAGTATCTATAGCATTAAACATGTATAATTATTTAATGTTAATAAATAAATAGTAGCATCAATATATAATGCATGATTATGATTTTGAAAGTAAGGGAACAATAATATGAAAATAACTTGTGGAACAGATATCATTGAAATTGACAGAATTAAAGAGGATATAGAACATATAGGAAAAGCCTTTATAGATAGAATTTTTACTGAAAAAGAAATACAATATTGTGAAAGCAAAAAAAGTCAAAAATATCAACATTACGCAGCTAGATTTGCGGCTAAAGAAGCGGCCTTTAAAGCAATATCACATCAATTAGAAGATAAATTTTCTATAACATGGAAAGACATAGAAATTACTAATGATAAAAATGGAAGGCCCAATATAGAAATTTTTGGAATAAATAAAGAGAATATAGAAAGTATGGATATAAGTTTGTCACATTGTAAGGAATATGCAATTGCAAATGTAACAATGATATATAAAGATGATCTAAAAAAATCAAAAATAAAATTTTTTGATAGCCATGCACATCTAGATGATGAAAAGTTTAATGACGATAGAGAAGAAATAATAGAAAGTATTCATAAAGAAATAGATAGATTTGTATCAGCTGGATATAGTCTAGAAGGTTCAAAAGCTGCTGTGGATTTAGCAAAAAAATATGATTTTATTTATTCTACATGTGGCATTTCACCTAATGATATTCCACAAAATGAAGAAGAATTGTGGACAATGCTAGACGAAATCAAAGAATTAGTGAAAACAAGTTCAAAAAATGTAGCAATTGGTGAGATTGGACTAGATTATTATTGGAATAAAGAAAATAAAGATTTACAAAAAAAGGCTTTTATAGAACAAATAAAATTAGCTAATGAACTAAACTTACCAATAGTTATTCATACAAGAGAAGCGGTAATGGATACAATTGAAATACTAAAAAAACATGAAGTTAAAAACAAAGGAGTTTTTCATTGTTGCCCACTAAATAGAGAATTAGTAAAAGAAGCATTAAAACTAGGATTTTATATATCATTTGCAGGACCTATAACATTTAAAAATTCTAAAAATGCAGATGAAATAATAAATTTAGTACCAAATGATAAAATATTGATTGAAACAGATAGCCCTTATTTGTCACCAGAACCATTAAGAGGAAAAAGAAATGATCCTAGAAATGTAAAATATACGGCACAAAAAATAGCTGATGTTAAACAAATTACGTTAGAAGAAGTCGCAGATTTTACTTATAATAATGCATGCAAAATATTTGGATTAAAAAAATAATCTACAAGATGAAAACAAAACCATCCTATTTTAGGATGGTTTTAAAATTTTTAATAAAATAAAAATTATATTATTTTAAATTTTTTAAAGCTTCAATTCTATCTGCTGTACTAGGATGGGTTGACCATATACTTGAAGTTTTCTTTTCTCCATTTTTTAGATCTTTTTTAAAAGGGTTAACAATATACATATTAGCAGTAGCATTGTTAGCAGTTTCTAATTGATTTGGGTCATTTTCCAATTTTTCTAGTGCTGATATTAAACCATCAGGATTTCTAGTGAATTCTACAGCAGTGGCATCTGCTAAGAATTCTCTTTTTCTAGATAATGCTAATTGCATTAAAGAACCAAAAATAGGAGATAATATTAAAAAGATTAATCCAACTAACATAAGAATTCCATTTCCTTTACTTTCACTATCTCTATCTTTTAATCCTCCCCAAAAAAGAGTTCTAGAAAATAAATCTGAAAGCATTACAATAAATCCTACCATTACTGAAACTACACAACTTAAACGTATGTCGTAATTCTTAATGTGACTCATTTCGTGTGCTATTACACCTTCTAATTCATAATAATCTAGTTTTTCTAGTAAACCAGTAGTTACACATATTACAGCGTTTTGAGGGTTTCTGCCAGTGGCAAAAGCGTTTGGTTGTATATCATCTACAACATACAATCTAGGCTTTACAGGTAGACCAGATGAAATCATAAGTGCATCTAAAATATTTACTAATTTTAAATCTTCCTCTTTTGTAGCAGGTCTTGCTTTATTTAAAGATAAAACTATTTTATCACTATAATAATATGATCCCCATGCTGATCCAACTGAGAAAATTAATGCAATAACAATTGAAAAAGTTCCCAATTCTAAAGCATTGCATATATAATAAACTATAAGAGTTATTACAAGTATAAAAATACTCACAATAATTCCTGATTCTATTTTATTTCTTTTTATATTTTCAAACATTTTATAAATCCTTTCAAATGTAATAAATTTGATAAAAGGGTTGAATATATAATTAACTCAACCCCCCTTAAAATCTTAACTTAATAGATTAGTTATTATTACCAAAATCTACTTTTACATTCTTTCTAGCTTCATCGCTTTCTGTTTTGAATAAATCACGAGCTGTGAAATTAAACATTCCAGCAATAATGTTAGAAGGAAATACTTGTATTTTTGTATTATACATTGTTACTGTGTCATTATAGAATTGTCTAGAAAAAGAAATTTTATTTTCAGTATTTCTTAATTCTTCAGATAATTCAGAAAAGTTTTGATTTGCTTTTAATTCTGGATAGCTTTCTGATACAGCCATAATTGTTTTTAATGTACTTGATAATTGACCATCAAGTTCAGCTTTTTCAGAAACGCTAGAAGCATTTGCCCAAGATGTTCTTAAAGCTGCTATTTTTTCAAAAGTTTCTTTTTCATGAGTCATATATCCTTTTACTGTTTCAACAAAGTTAGGTATTAAGTCAAATCTTCTTTGTAATTGAACATCAATTTGACTCCAAGCATTATCTACTTTCATTCTTGCTTGAACTAATCCGTTATAAATACTTATAATTGCTATGATAATTATAGCAACAATTGCTAATATAATCCAAAGTGCCATTATAATTCCTCCTTAATATATTATATACAAATTAATAATAACATATTAAAAAAAAATATACAATAAAAAGAACAGTAATTTTTTATATAAATATTACATATAATATATTAATATATTTTTTATAAGGACAAAGTATATTTATAAATAAAAGTTTTGGCACAAACATATAGTGATAATAATAAAATATTACTTAAAATTATAAATTTGACAAAATTAAAAAATAATAGTATAATATGGATATTGCCAAAAGGAGGTAATAATTTTTATGAGAAAAGAAGAAAAAGCTTCAATTTCTATAATGAAAATTATCTGTGTTAGCATAATATTAATTTTAATATCAGGAATAGGAGTAATGGCTGTAAACAAAAAATTAAATGATATTAAAATAACATTACAAAATGGTTATGAAATGACAGTTTTAACATCAAAAACAAAAGTGTCAGATATATTAGAAGAAAATAATATTATATTGGAAGAAAATCAAAAAACAATACCAGACATAGATTCAGAAGTTACATCAGGACAAAATATACAAATTACTGATAAATCATATAATGAAGTTCAAATTGCTAAAATTTCAGAAAACGGAGTTGAAACATCATTAAATCAATTACTAGAAAATTATGCTCCAATTACTGAAAAAATAGTAAAAGAACAAATTGTAATACCTTTTGAAACAATAACAAAAAATACTACAGAAAATACAGAAGGAACAAAAAATAAAGTATTACAAGAAGGAAAAGATGGTTTAAAAGAAGTAACATATAAAGTAAAATATCAAAATGATATAGAAATTGAAAAAACAGTTATATCTGAAGTAGTGTTACAAGAACCTGTTAATAAAATTGTTCAAGTTCAAAAAACACAAACTTCAAGATCAGCCCAAGCAAGAACAGCAGATGCAACAGCAGCAACAACTACATCTACAGTAATAAATGGTCAAACATACAAAATAACAGCATATTGTTCTTGTAGTAAATGTTGTGGAAAAACAACAGGAAGAACAGCATCAGGTACAAAAGCAACAGCTGGTAGAACAGTTGCAGCATCTTCAAAATTTGCATTTGGAACAAAGTTAAATATTGGTGGACACATATATACAGTTGAAGATAGAGGTGGAGCAATTAATGGCAATAGAATTGATATATATGTAAATTCACATTCACAAGCTTTACAATGGGGAGTAAAATACTTACCAGTTAGTGTGGCAAATTAATAAATTTAATATAAATAAGACAGTTCTTAGATTTTAAGAACTGTTTTTTATTATAAAAAGTTTAATTTAAATTGTTAATTTATTTTATACAAATAATAAATTAATATTTTTTATTAAAACTTTCGAGGTTTCACGGGTTATCCATGAGCTAGCGTTGCTTAAGCTTTTAATTCAAAATATTATTTTACTATTTGTATAGATGAGCTGTTAATGTAGATAACGACTTTGAATTTATAAACTTGAGATTTATAAAAATATGTAGTAAAATATACTCGATTAATTTAGTTAATAAAAATTAGAAGGAGTTTAAGCATGAAATTAATTTCTTGGAATGTTAATGGAATACGAGCGTGTGTTAATAAAGGGTTTAAAGATTTTTTTAAAGAGATTAATGCAGATATATTTTGTATTCAAGAAACAAAATGCCAGATAGATCAGATAGAACTTGAATTTGAAGGGTATAAAAGTTTTTGGAATAGTGCAGAGAAAAAAGGATATTCTGGAACAGCAATTTATACAAAAGAAAAACCTATTAGTGTTAAGTATGGCATAGGAATTGAACAACATGACAAAGAAGGAAGAGTAATAACACTAGAATTTAAGAATTTTTTTATGGTAAATATATATACTCCAAATTCAAAAAGAGGTTTAGAAAGGTTAGAATATAGACAAGTTTGGGAAGATGAAATTAGAAAATATTTATTAGACTTAAACAAAATAAAGCCTGTTATAATGTGTGGAGATTTGAATGTGGCACATAATGAAATAGATTTAAAAAATCCAAAAACTAATAGAAGAAATGCAGGTTTTACAGATGAAGAAAGAGAAAAAATGACACAATTGTTAGAATCAGGATTTACTGATTCATTTAGATATTTATATCCAGATAAAAAAGAAGCATATAGTTGGTGGTCATATATGGGACGAGCAAGAGAAAAGAATGTGGGATGGAGAATTGATTATTTTATAGTATCAAAAAATATAGAAAACAAAATAAAAGAAGCAAAAATACATTCAAAAATTATGGGCAGTGACCATTGCCCTGTAGAATTAGAGATAGATATATAAGGAGGAAGAGATGAACGAAATAAGAAATCATTGGAGAAGATGGCTATACTGGTTTGTTTTAGGAGTAGCAATAATTGTAGTATATAAAGCTTTAGATAATTTTACAAATATAATGGATGCAATAGGAAAGTTTTTTAGTATTATAAGTCCATTTTTTGCTGGAATATTTATTGCGTATATATTATTTATTCCTTGTAAAAGCATAGAAAATAAATACAAAAAAAGTAAATTAAAACTAATTTCAAAAAGGGCAAGAGGATTAAGTATTGTAACTGTATATATAACAGTATTTTTAATCATAATGATTATGTTTAAATTTATATTACCAGTAGTATTTGGAAGTGTATCAGATTTTTTAAGTAATATACCGGGATATTATGAAACAATAATGAATAAGTATAGTGAATTGCCAGAAGATTCAGTTATAAAAAATAATATTATTGATGAAGTAACAAAAATGATTCAAAATATTAACATTAGACAATATTTTGAAATAAATAAAATAATAGAATATTTGATGGGAGCATTAAATGCTGTTACAAGTATATTTGAGGTGTTTGTAGCAATAATTGTTTCTATATACATATTATTGGAAAGAACACAAATAATTAACTTTATAAAGAAGTTTATAAATGCAATTTTTAAAGAAAATACATATAAAAATATTGATAAATATTTTAATAACTCAAATGAAATATTTTTTAAATTTATTGCAAGCCAATTTTTAGATGCAATAATTGTAGGAATATTAGTAACAATTGCATTGTCGATTATGGGAGTAAAATATGCACCATTACTAGGTTTCTTTATAGGATTATTTAATATGATTCCATACTTTGGAGCAATTATTGCCGTAGGAATATCAGTACTTATTACTGCTATAACAGGAGGAATATCACAAGCTATATGGATGCTAATAGTTGTTATTATATTACAACAAATTGATGCAAATATAATTAATCCAAAGATAGTAGGAAAATCATTAGAAATAAGTCCATTATTAGTAATACTTGCTGTGACAATAGGAGGGGCATATTTTGGAATATTAGGAATGTTTTTAGCTGTCCCAATAATTGCTGTATTGAAAATTTTTGTAGAGGACTATGTGAATTTTAAATTAAAAAGTAAGAAAGAAGAAAAAGAAATGATATCTTAGAATGATATCATTTCTTTTTTCTCTTTTTTATAAAAATATATATTAAAATAATTACTAGTAATATAGCTATAATAGCAAAAACACCAGGCCATCCAAGTATAGAAACAATTTTGCTACCTAAAGACATAATTAATCCTGCTAGTAAAACACCTAAGGTTACAGCTGCTATACTTGTCTTAAAATCAATTTTTAAAAAACTAGCAGCTAATGTTCCTGTCCAAGCACCTGTACCTGGAAGAGGAATTCCAACAAATATTAGTAATGCCCAAAAGATACCGCTATTTCCAGCTGATTCTTTTAATTTTTCGCCACCTTTTTCACCTTTTTCTAAACACCATGTGAAAAATTTTCCTATAATTTTTTTATCTTTTCCCCATTCAAGAACTTTTCTTGCAAATAGATAAATAAAAGGAACAGGAAGCATATTTCCTATAATTGCTATTGGGTAATATAAAAATATATTTAATCCTAGACTCTCTGCTATTGGGATAGCTCCTCTTAGTTCAATAATTGGAACCATACTTACAATAAATGTTATTAAATATTTTACTGCGATAGGTAAACTTTGCATAATAAAATCTCCTTATATAAAAAATCTTATATATTCTACTATAAAAAATAAGATTTGTCTACAAAATATTAAGCATATTTCATAGACGAAAAATATTAACAAAAAAGGGATGTATATTTAAAAAGATTCGTTCTCCAAGGCGTTTAAGATTAGCCAATATTCAAATTGCATATACACATTATAAACATAAATATAAATAACTAATCAGGTCGAACTCACTTTTAAATATACATCCCTTTTTCGTTTGATAATATTTTAAGGTTATTATTAAACATATAAAAATGCTAAAAGCCGTATTTCCCTTGAAGTTTTTTGAGTTTAAGTATTGACATTTACATATAAAGTATGATATAATTTCAAAGTTAAAATCTTAATTATTTATTCAAAAGTTAAAAATTAAAAGAAGAGGAATTAAACTCTAATTTGACCTAATAAAAGTTAGTTTGTAAGAGCAGACAAATTAATGGAATTAGAAATCAAATTGTTTTTAAGAAGGACTTCTTTTAAAAAAATAAATTTATTTCTGCTTAATATTTTTTAAGGAGTGATTTTTTTGAAACTAAAAGAAATTAATTACGAGAAAGCATCTCGTAAAGATTTCGCAAAAGTCGGCGATTACATCGAAATGCCAAATCTTATTAAAGTCCAAAGAGATTCATATGAATGGTTCATAGAAGAAGGGTTAGGTGAAGTATTAAAAGATATTTCTCCAATTGAAGACTATTCTGGAAACTTAGTTCTTGAATTTTTTGACTACTACATGGAAGAAAAAACAAAATATTCTATTGAAGAAGCAAAAGAAAGAGATGCAACTTATTCAACAAGACTACATGTAAAGGTTAGATTAATAAACCGTGAGACAGGAGAAATCAAAGAACAAGAAATTTATTTAGGAGATTTCCCTTTAATGACAGATAGTGGAACTTTTGTTATTAATGGTGCAGAAAGAGTTGTAGTAAGCCAATTAGTACGTTCACCAGGATGTTATTATGCACAAGAATTTGATACAAAAACAGGAAAAAGAACATATACATCTACAATAATGCCACTTCGTGGTGCTTGGCTTGAATATGAAACAGATGGAAATGATATATTCTATGTACGTGTTGACAGAACAAGAAAAGTACCTGTAACAACATTATTAAAAGCATTAGGAGTTGTATCAGATGATCAAATTAGAGAATTATTTGGCGATGAAGAATTAATTACAGCAACAATTGCTAAAGAAACAGTAAAAGAGCAAGATGAAGCTTTAATCGAAATATATAAAAAGTTAAGACCAGGTGAATTACCAACAGCAGATGCAGCAAGAAACTTATTTAATGGATTATTCTATGATAATAAAAGATATGATTTAGCAAAAGTAGGAAGATACAAATTTAATCAAAAATTAAATTTAGCAACAAGAATCAAAGGAAGAGTAGCTGCAGAAGATATCATAGATAGCGAAACAGGAGAAGTTTTTGTACAAGCAGGAGAAGTTATTTCAGAAGAAATAGCAGAAGATATTCAAAATGCAGGAATAAATGTAGTTGATATAACTCTTGGAGATAGAAAAATCAGAATTATCGGAAATAACACTGTTAATATTCATAAAGTATTACCAGATGTTGACTTAAGCAAATTACATTTTAAAGAATTAGTTAATTACAATGTATTAAAAAATATTATAGACAACACAGATAAAAAAGATTTAGTTAAAGTATTAGAAGAAAGATACAATGAATTAGTACCAAAACATATAACAACAGAAGATATTATAGCTTCTATTAGTTATTTATTAAATCTTTCACATGGATTAGGAGAACCAGATGATATAGACCATTTAGCAAATCGTAGAATTCGTTGTGTTGGAGAATTATTACAAAATCAATTTAGAATTGGTTTAACAAGATTAGAAAGAGTTGTTCGTGAAAGAATGACAATTCAAGACTTAGATGTTGTAACACCACAAACATTAATTAACACAAAACCAATAACATCAGCAATAAGAGAATTCTTTGGAAGTTCACAATTGTCACAATTTATGGATCAAACAAACCCACTTTCAGAATTAACACATAAAAGAAGAATTTCAGCATTAGGACCTGGAGGATTAACAAGAGAAAGAGCAGGATTTGAAGTTCGTGACGTTCATTATACTCACTATGGTAGATTATGTCCTATTGAATCTCCAGAAGGACCAAACATAGGATTAATATCAGCACTTTCATCATTTGCTAGTATAAATGAATATGGATTTATAGAAACACCATATAGAAAAGTTGATCCTAAAACTCATAAATTAACAGATATTGTTGAATATATGAGCGCAGATGTAGAAGATAACTTTATTATAGCTCAAGCATCTGAACCAGTAGACAAAAACGGAAAATTTGTAAATAAAAGAATTAGAGTTAGATATAAAAATGAAATTATAGAAGTTGAAAGTGAAAAAGTTCAATATGTAGACGTTTCACCAAAACAATTAGTATCTGTTGCTGCAGCAATGATTCCATTCTTAGAGCATGATGATGCAAAAAGAGCATTAATGGGTGCAAACATGCAACGTCAAGCTGTACCGTTAATGATTACAGAAAGCCCAATTATAGGAACTGGAATAGAATACAGAGCAGCAAAAGACTCAGGAATTTTAATATTAGCTGAAGATGATGGAGTTATAGAAAAAGTAACAGGAGACGCTATAACAGTTAAATATAAAAATGGAAAAACAGTTGTACATAAATTACGTAAGTTCAAAAGAACAAATGGTGGAACATGTATTAACCAAAAACCAATTGTAAAAGTTGGAGAAAAAGTTAAAAAAGGTGATGCAATAGCTGATGGACCATCTACACAAAATGGAGAAATGGCACTTGGTAAAAACGTTTTAGTAGCTTTCTCTACATGGGAAGGATACAACTATGAGGATGCTATTTTAATAAACGAAAAATTAGTAAAAGAAGATGTATTTACATCAATACACATAGAAGAATATGATTGCGAATGCCGTGATACAAAATTAGGACCAGAAGAAATAACAAGAGATATTCCAAATGTTGGTGATGATTCATTAAAAGACTTAGATGAAAACGGAATTATAAGAATTGGTGCTGAAGTAAGACCAGGAGATATATTAGTTGGTAAAGTTACTCCAAAAGGAGAAACAGATTTAACAGCTGAAGAAAGATTATTAAGAGCTATATTCGGAGAAAAAGCTAGAGAAGTAAGAGATACATCTTTAAGAGTACCACATGGAGAAGCTGGAACAATAGTTGATGTAAAAATATTTACTAGAGACAATTCAGATGAATTAGGACCTGGAGTAAATCAAATTATTAGATGTTATATCGCAACAAAAAGAAAGATTTCTGTTGGTGATAAGATGGCTGGACGTCATGGTAACAAAGGTGTTATTTCAAGAGTATTACCAGAAGAAGATATGCCATTTATGCCAGATGGTACACCAATTGATATATTATTAAATCCATTAGGTGTTCCTTCTCGTATGAACTTAGGTCAAGTGTTAGAAGTTCACTTAGGTGGAGCTGCAAAGGCTTTAGGATGGAAAATATCTACACCAGTATTTGATGGTGCTACAGAACAAGATGTTAAAGAAGTCTTAAAAGAAGCAGGAATGAGTGAAGATGGAAAAATGACATTATATGATGGAAGAACAGGAGATCCATTTGATAAACCAATTACAGTTGGTGTAATGTACATGTTAAAATTACATCATTTAGTTGATGATAAAATACATGCTCGTTCAACTGGACCATACTCATTAGTAACACAACAACCTTTAGGAGGTAAAGCACAATTTGGTGGTCAACGTTTCGGAGAAATGGAAGTTTGGGCTCTAGAAGCTTATGGAGCATCATATACATTACAAGAAATGTTAACTGTAAAATCAGATGATGTTGTAGGTAGAGTAAAAACTTATGAAGCAATAGTAAAAGGCGAAAATGTTCCTGAACCAGGAGTACCAGAAAGCTTTAAAGTATTAGTTAAAGAATTACAATCTTTAGGATTAGATGTTCGTTTATATTCTGAAGATAACCAAGAATTAGAAATAAAAGAAAATATCGAAGAAGGTATTGAATACGATCCAGAACGAGAAAAGAAATTACTAGCAGAAGAAGAAGTAATTAGTGATGGAGATTTAGATGGTTATGGAGAAGAATCAGCTGAAGAAGAAATGTTATTAAATAATTCAGAAGAAAGTGATGAACTATTTGAAGAATTAGACGATGAAGGTGATGAATTATTATTTGACAATGATTTGGCTAATGATAATCTAGATAATGATGAAGATATTATTGAATAATATTAAAAATAAAATTAAATAGACTGCAAAAAGTTTAAAAGCGACAAGAGGGAATTGCTCAGGCGGTGGATAGTCTTCTTAAACTGTTTTGCGGTCACCCAAGTTAAGCTTTTGTAATGTTAAATTACTAAAAACTTATGCAATTTTTAATTGCAAACATATTAATCGAGGGGGAAATAAGGCGTGGATGAATTAGATATTTTTAATAAATTAAAAATAGGAATTGCATCAGATGAGCAAATAAGAGAATGGTCAAAAGGTGAAGTAAAGAAACCAGAGACTATAAACTACAGAACATTAAAACCAGAAAAAGATGGTTTGTTTTGTGAAAGAATATTTGGACCAACAAAAGACTGGGAATGTCATTGTGGTAAATATAAAAGAGTAAGATATAAAGGGATTGTTTGTGATAGATGTGGTGTTGAAGTAACAAAATCAAAAGTTAGACGTGAAAGAATGGGACATATTGAACTTGCAGCTCCAGTTGCACACATTTGGTACTTTAAAGGAATCCCAAGTAGAATTGCACTAATGTTAGATATCTCACCAAGAAATCTAGAAAAAGTTATCTATTTTGCATCATATATTGTTACAGATAAAGGTGAAACAGGATTAGAACAATGCCAAATATTAAACGAAAAAGAATACCATGAAGCAGAAGAAAAATATGGTAGAGGTTCTTTTAAAGCAAGAATGGGAGCAGAAGCATTAGAAGAATTATTAAAAAATGTAGACTTAGATAAATTATCAGAAGAAATAAAAAAGGAATTAGAAGGAGCAAGTGAACAAAAAAGAGTTAAATTAGTAAAAAGATTAGATACAGTAGAATCATTTAGAATTTCAGGAAATAGACCTGAATGGATGATTATGAATGTTGTTCCAGTTATTCCACCAGAATTAAGACCAATGGTACAATTAGATGGTGGTAGATTTGCTACTTCTGACTTAAATGATTTATATAGAAGAGTTATTAATAGAAATAACAGATTAAAAAGATTATTAGAACTTGGAGCACCAGAAATTATTGTACGTAATGAAAAAAGAATGTTACAAGAATCTGTAGATGCTTTAATTGATAATGGAAGAAGAGGAAGACCTGTTACAGGTGCTGGAAATAGACCTTTAAAATCATTATCAGATATGTTAAAAGGAAAACAAGGTAGATTCCGTCAAAACTTACTTGGAAAACGTGTTGACTATTCTGGACGTTCTGTTATCGTTGTTGGACCAGAACTTAAAATTTATCAATGTGGTTTACCAAAAGAAATGGCAGTAGAATTATTTAAACCATTTGTTATGAGAGAATTAGTAGGTCGTGGAATTGCTCAAAATATTAAAAATGCAAAAAGAATGGTAGAAAGATTAAGACCGGAAGTATGGGGAATATTAGAAGATGTTATAAAAGATCATCCTGTAATGTTAAACCGTGCTCCAACACTACATAGACTTGGAATTCAAAGTTTTGAGCCAGTATTAGTAGAAGGAAGAGCAATAAAACTTCACCCATTAGTTTGTGAAGCATTTAATGCTGACTTCGATGGTGACCAAATGGCTGTACATTTACCATTATCACCAGAAGCACAAGCAGAATCAAGATATTTAATGCTATCAACAAACAACTTACTTAAACCACAAGATGGTAAACCAGTTGCTACACCTAGACTAGATATGATTTTAGGAAGTTATTACTTAACAATGGTATTAGATGGCGAAAAAGGAGAAGGAAAATATTTCAAAGATCCTGATGAAGCTATTATGGCCTTCGAAAATCATGAAGTAGGTATACATGCAAAAATCTATGTTAGAAAAACAGTAGAAATTGATGGAGAGCCAAAAACAAGCAAGGTAGAAACAAGTGTTGGAAGAATTATATTTAACCAAGGAATACCACAAGATTTAGGATTTATAGACAGAAAAGAAGATCCATTCCAATACGAAATAAGTTTCCCAGTTGTTAAAAAGACAATGGGACAAATAATTGAAAGAGTAATTAGAACTCATGGATTAACAGAATCAGCAGAAGTAATAGATTATATAAAAGCATTAGGATTTAAGTATGCAACACTTGCTGGTATTACATATTCAATGGATGACGTAAAAGTTCCACCAGCTAAAAAAGAATTATTAAAAGAGGCAGATAGCAGAGTTGAAAATATCAGAAAACAATATGCTAGAGGTTTAATTACTGATGAAGAAAGATATAATGCAGTAATTAGTGTATGGGAAGAAACAACTAACCAAGTAAGTCATGCAATGGAAGACAACTTTGATGACTTAAACCCAGTATATATGATGGTTAAATCAGGATCTAGAGGTAACATGAACCAATTAAGACAAATCGCAGGTATGCGTGGACTTATGGCTAGTACAACAGGTAAAGCAGTTGAAATTCCAATTAAATCATCATTTGCTGAAGGATTAGACGCATTAGAGTACTTTATATCAGCCCATGGAGCTCGTAAAGGACTTTCTGATACAGCTTTAAGAACAGCAGACTCTGGATATTTAACAAGAAGATTAGTAGATGTTGCACAAGATATAATTGTTAGAGAATATGACTGTGGAACAGATGAAGGAATTATCGTTTATGACATTAAAGATGGAAATCAAATAATAGAAAAAATGCAAGAAAGACTAATTGGTAGATATGCAGTAGAAGATGTAATTGATCCAAAAACTAAAGAAGTTATTGTTGACACTGAAACAATGATAACAGAAGACATAGCTGAAAAAATAGTAGAAGCAGGAATAGAAAAATTACAAGTACGTTCTGTACTAGGATGTCATTCAAAACATGGAGTATGTCAAAAATGTTATGGTATGGGATTAGCAAGAAGAGATTTAGTTTCAATTGGTGAAGCTGTGGGTATTATTGCAGCTCAATCAATTGGTGAACCAGGTACACAGCTTACAATGAGAACAATTCACTCAGGTGGTGTAGCAGGTGTAGCAGATATTACACAAGGTCTTCCAAGGGTTGAAGAATTATTTGAAGCTAGAAAACCAAAAGGATTAGCAATTATTACTGAAATTGATGGTAAAGTAAAAATTAAAGAAACAAAGAAAAAGAAAGAAGTTATTATTACAAATAATAGCGAATCTAAGACATATACAATACCATTTGGATCAAATTTAAAAGTAAAAAACGGTGATATAGTAGAAGCATGTGATCCATTAATTGAAGGTTCAATTAATCCAAGCGAAATCTTAGCAATAAAAGGACCAGAAGGTGTTTATGAATATTTAATATCTGAAGTACAAAAAGTATATAGAAATCAAGGTGTTGATATTAATGATAAGCATATTGAAGTTATTGGTAGACAAATGCTTAAGAAAGTAAGAGTTGAAGACAACGCAGATACAGATATGTTCCCAGGTTCATTAATAGATATGTATGACTTTGAAGACAAAAATACAGAAGCAGTGGAAAACGGAAAGAGACCAGCAACAGGAAAAAGAGTTTTACTTGGTATTACAAAAGCATCACTTGCAACAGAAAGTTTCTTATCTGCTGCATCATTCCAAGAAACAACAAGAGTATTAACAGAAGCAGCTGTAAAAGGAAAAGTAGACGATCTAGTTGGATTAAAAGAAAATGTTATAATTGGTAAGTTAATTCCAGCAGGTACAGGAATGAAAAAATATCAAAATACACATATTAGCACTGAAGAAGAACTTGAAAAAGTTTCAGATGTAAATAGTGAAAATTAAAACAAAAAAGGTTTTAGAATATGTATTTATTCTAAAACTTTTTTTTATTTCCTAGAGAAATTATATCCCAAAAATATTTGCATAGAAAATTTATGAAATAAGCTTGGTTTATTCTAAAAATAAAATAAAAAATTAAAAAGGTAGTAATTTTAGGTAATTTATGATATAATAGAAGAGAATGATTAAAAATAAAAGGAGAGAATATATGCAAAATAATAGAAAAGTGTTTGACGTATTAATGTCAAAAACTAAAATTTATTTAGCTATAATTTTTATATTATTAGTAATTGTAAGTATTGAGAATAAAGCTATGATAATTCCATCTATAATTATATATGCTGGAATTGTAATATATTCTTATTATGCTAATAATAAGAGAAAAAGTGAAATATCTGAAACATTACAAGATTTAACATTAACAGTAGATACAGCAGCAAAAACAAGTTTAATTAGTTCACCATTTCCATTAATTATATTACAAACAGATGGGAATATTATATGGAGAAGTTCAAAATTCAATTCTGAATTTGCAAATATAGATATAAATAAATATATTGATGATTTAACTATAGATATAAAAAGTGAAATAAAAAACAGACAAGATACAAGTAATAAAGATATTTTAAGAAAAATTGAAATAGGAAACAAAACATATCAAATAAAAGGTAGATATGTAGATACAAAAAGAAAAGACAAGAAAAATAAAAAAGAATATATGATAATATTATATTTTATTGATGACACAGAAAATATAAAACTTCAAAAAGAATATAAAGATTCTAAATCATGTGTTGGAGTATTAGTAATAGATAACTATGAAGAGACAATACAACAATTAGAAAGTGAAGAAAGACCTCAAGTTGTTGCACAAATAGATAAATGTATATATGACTGGACAAATCTAACTAATGGTATATTAATAAAGCAAGAAAGAGATAGATATATTTATTTCTTTGAACAAAGATACTTAGAAGAGGTAAAAGAAGATAAATTTAGTGTTTTAGATAAAATAAAAGAAATTGACACAAAAGAAAAAGTACAATTTACTTTAAGTATTGCAATATCAAATGAAGGAAATACTGACAAAGAAAAATATAAATCTGTGCAAGCAGCTATGGATATTGTTTTAGGACGTGGTGGAGACCAAGCAGTAATTAGAGAAAATGAAATATATAAATTTTACGGCGGTAGAGCACAAGAAGTTGAAAAGAGAACAAAGGTAAAAGCCAGAGTTGTTGCTCATGCATTAGAAAATTTAATAAAAGAATCTAATAAAGTTATGATAATGGGACATACAAATCCAGATATGGATTGTATAGGAGCAAGTATGGGAATATACAGATTAGCAAAAAGCTTGAATACAAATGCTTATATTGTTAATAATGAACATACACCAACATTACAAGCTTTTGAAAAATCTATGGAAAAAGATGAGGAATATGAAGATATTATAATAAACAAAGAAGTTGCATTAGAAAATATAGATGAAGAAACTTTATTGGTTGTTGTAGATACTCATAAATCAAACTATGTAGAAGCACCAGAATTATTAGAAAAGGCTAAAAAAATAGTAATAGTAGATCATCATAGAAGAAGTGCAGACTTTATAGAAGAAGCAACTCTTACTTTCCAAGAAGTATATGCATCATCAGCCGCAGAGTTAGTAACAGAGCTTTTACAATATGTAGATGTAAAAGTAGAATTAAAAACAATAGAAGCAGAAAGTTTATATGCTGGAATCATGATGGATACAAAAAACTTTACATTTAAAACAGGAGTTAGAACATTTGAAGCAGCAGCATATTTAAGAAGATGCGGAGTAGATATTATAAGAGTAAAAAAATGGTTCCAAAGTGATTTTGCAAGTTATAATAAAATTGCTGATATAGTAAAAAATGCAGAAATTGTTAATGACACAATTGCTATTTCTATATATGATGAAAAAACAAAAGACACAAGCTTAGTGTGTGCAAAAGCTGCGGATGAACTTTTAACAATAAGTGATATTACAGCATCATTTGTAATAGGAAATTTAGGAGACAAAATATGTATTAGTGGAAGATCAATAGGAGATATAAATGTACAGATAATATTAGAAAAACTAGGTGGCGGAGGCCATATTACTCTAGCAGGAGCACAAGTAGAAGGAATGACAATAGAAGAAACTAAACAAGAATTAATAAATAGAATAAATGAATATTTCTCAGAAATTGAAAATTAAAATTATTGCAATTTAAACCCGGAACCAATGACAAATTGCCATCGGTTCCGGGTTTAAATTGCAATTGTGAATTTTTTATAAATTTGTCTTAATTTGTTGCCTTTTTTATATATATTTGCTATACTAATAACATGAAATTATAGGAGTGAGTAGTTTTGGAAAAAAAACCAAATAACAAAAGAATAAAAGAACAAAATAAAAATAATAAGAAAAAGAAAACATGGAAAAAGATATTATTAATTATTATATTGATATTAATTATAGCAGGCAGTTGTTTTGCATATAAAGTATATAAAAATGGTTGGGGACTAAGTGGAATGCTTGCTACAATGGTAGGACATGATGAAAATACAAAGAAAAATTTAGGTGAATTTAAAACTTTAATATTAGGTATTAGTACAGACCAAGAAAACGTGGAATTAACTGATACTATAATGGTAGCATCATATAATCCTAATACTCAAAAAGCTACATTATTGTCAATTCCTAGAGATACATATACAGGGAAGAATCCTGCAAAAGCAACAGCATATGAAAAAATAAATGCATTATATAGTAGAAAAAGTGATCCACAAACAACTTTAGATGCGGTAAATCAAATAACTGGTTTAGATATAAAATATTATGTTGTTGTAAAAACAGAAGCATTAATCAAGTTAGTTGACGCAATTGATGGAGTTGATTTTAATGTTCCAATAAATATGGACTATGATGATAAAAGCCAAGACTTACATATACATTTAAAAGCCGGAGAACAAAGATTAGACGGAGATAAAGCAGAACAATTAGTAAGATTTAGACATAATAATAATGGTACTTCATATCCAGAAGAATATGGAGACAATGATCTTGGAAGAATGAGAACACAAAGAGAGTTTATAATGCAAGTAATGAAACAAACTCTAAAACCTGAAAATGTGTTTAAAATAGGAAAAATCATGGAAGTTGCAGAAAAATATGTTATTACAAATATTGATTTTGAAGCTGCAAAAGATTATATTCCTTATGCAGTAGAATTTAACACAGATAACTTATTAACAGAGACTTTACCAGGAATAACTCCAAATTGGAGTACAACTAATAATGTAAGTATATTTGTTGTAGATAAAAAAGCAACACAAAAATTAGTACAAGAATTGTTTTATGATAGAGATATAGAAAATAATGAAGAAAGTACAACTGAAGAAGATACTACTTCTGAAAGTACAATAAATTCTAACAAAAACAGTTCAGAACTAAAACTAGAAGTATTAAATGGAAGTGGAGAAAGTAAGAAATTACAAACAGTAGTAAATAGATTACAAAATGCTGGTTTTAATGTAACAAGAACAGGAAATACAAATACAACTTCAAAAACCACTATAATAAATAAGAAAAATGTACAAGATACAACATTAAAAAATATAAAAGAAGCGATTGAAACAGGTACAATTACATCTAGTGAATCAAGTTCAAGCAAAGTTGATGTTACAATAATAATAGGAAAAGATTACAAGTAATATATTAACAATAAAATAAGATAAGAGTAAGTAAATCTCTTATCTTATTTTATAAAATTAATTCTATATAATTTATTTCTTTTTCGTTTGTAGAATATCTTATAACATAAAAATATCAATATTAATATAAAAAGACCATATAATATATAATTTAATAATTTAGATTTTTCTACATTATGAGATGCTATTAAATCAGAGGTATATTCAATACCATTTATTTCATATTTTACTTTTCCTAAAACTTCATTTTCATCTATAGGTGCAGAAATTTTATCATTTAAAGTTATTTCTGGATTAAATTGTTCATTTGAATCAGAGTTTTTTATTAAAGCTGGTATAGAATCTTTTATCAACAAATCCAAATTTTTAGTTTCTTTAGAAGCATTTTTTACTTCAATCTGCTTTATAATATCATTTTTATTAACTATATTTTTAATAGAATAATTAGAATATCCATATTCATACAAAGATTTAGTATCTCTAAATCTATCAGAGCTTCCCAAAACTACACATATTAATTCTAAATTATCTTTATATGCTGAAGATACTAAACATTCTCCAGCTTGTGAAGTATACCCAGTTTTTCCTGATGTTAAATATTTATAGTAATTTTTATTATTTGGTATTAGAAGCTCATTTGTAGAAGTATAAGTTCTATTTTGATGTTTGTTTGTAGAAGGGATTGCGCAAGATGCACTACCAGCTATTTTTCTAAAAGTTTCGTTTTTCATACAATACTTCATTAATATAGATAAGTCATTAGCAGTTGTATAATGATTTTCATCATGTTTTCCATAAGTGTTTGTAAAATGTGTATTTTGCATATTTAATTCGTTTGCTTTTGTATTCATCATTGATACAAAACTATCAATAGAACCTCCAATATATTCAGCTAAAATATTTGCAGCATCATTTGCTGAATGAACTAATAGTAATTGTAGTAATTGCTCAACTGTAAGTTGTTCTCCTATTTCTATACTTGCAGTTGAATATCCATCTGGAATAGACATTACAGAATCATAACTTGCTGTTACCACATCATTTAAATTAGCGTTTTCTAATGTCAGAATTGCAGTTAGTATTTTTGTGGTACTTGCAGGATACATTTTTTTATTTTCATTTTTACTATAAAGAATTTTATTTGTATTATTGTCTATTAAAATTGCAGAATTTGAAGAGATAGAAGGGTTATCATCATTAGCAAATACAGTAATTGGATATAAAAGTATTAAAAGCAAAATTATAATTATAGTTAATATTTTTTTATTATTTATTTTCATTTTAGTTCTCCTCAATTAATCTATAAAATACTATACCGTATTTTATAGAAATTTTCAATATAAATTGATAGTTAAATTTATATTAGTATTATTTTATTAAAAAGAAAGAAGGTTTTTATTATGGAATTAACAAAAAAACAAAAAATTATATTAATAATAGCTACAATAATTGTAGCATTATTAGGAGCTTATTATATTTATACAAGAGATAAAGGAACTAAAAATAACGAAGAAAATTTAGATGCTATAGTAAATTCAGAGATAACTGAAGATGAATCAAGCGAAGAAAAAAAAGAATCACAATATAGTGATAGTACAATAATGGTACATGTGTCAGGAGCTGTTAATCAAAAAGGAATTGTAGAGTTAAAAGAGAAAAGTAGAATTGCTGATGCAATAGATAAAGCAGGAGGATTAAAGGATAATGCTTATATTGAAAAAATCAATTTGGCATATGTCCTTGAAGATGGAATGAAAATACACATACCAAATGTAAATGAAAAAACAGAAAATCAAAACTTATCAACAAATATATCTAATAATGTAGAAGAATATGTTACCAAAAACAGTGGTATACAAATAGAAAATATTAATAATATAACTAAAGTAGATAGTAGTAGCCAAGGGAGTAATAAAAAAATAAATATTAATAAAGCCACACAATCAGAATTAGAAACGCTACCTGGAATAGGAGCATCTACAGCACAAAAAATTATTACCTACAGGAACGAAAAAGGAAAATTTAATAAGATTGAAGATATAAAAAATGTAAAAGGAATAGGAGATAGTAAATATAATAATATAAAAGAATTAATAACTATAAAATGAATAATATTATTGTTTTTTAAATATATTTAGAAACTTTCTAAATATTCGTTTTATAAAGCTTTCATTTTCTATTACCATTAAATTATTATCTACTGTTATCGTATTTAGATTTTTTCTTTCTTCAAATACTTTATAAATATCTTTACCTTGATATTGCTCTTTCTTTTGCTCTTCTTCTTTTATTAATTCTAAGTTATCTTTTTTTGCGAATTCATTTTTTTCTTCATCTGTTGCCCAATAACTTCTATAAATTAAAGATAAAATAGCTTCTGTTTCTTTTAATAAATGTTGTTTATCTATAGTTTCATTTAAATTTATACTTGTTTTATAATCAACATTCATATTATTTTTTATAAAATTCATAAAACTATTTGGAATTTTAGATAATAAGTCTTCTTCTGTATTTTCTAATATATCATAAACTTCTTTAAATGAATTTTTATATATTTCATCTATCATAAGAATTTTCTCCTTTGTTATATGTTCTTGTAAGCATTTCTTTCATATGAGCATAAGTAGAGCGAACTATATTTGCAGGTGTTCTCATTGCTATATTTTTAAATTGTTTTCTTGTAAATCTATTTTGAGAAAAGCCTTTTTTATAGTTTTTTTGGAATACTTTTGAATCTTTTACAGATTCCCATCTATCCATATATATTTTTTTATCTGTTGGATTATCCATTATAAGATTTAAAAAGTTTTGAGCTTTTTCCTTTTCAGTAACATCTGTTTTATAGAAATTTGATAATCTATCATTATAAATTTCAGGGTTTTCTGTCATCTTAATAGAAGTGTTTATTAATGAAGCGTATAAAAACACATTTTGTTTTATAACTTCTGGGTCTAATGTTCCATTTGCCATTCTAAATTCTATAGTATTTTTTTTAGTGTTTCCTATATTAGTTAAATTCAGCCCAGTATAACGTCTTTCGTCTAATTTATATTTACTAAATAACATTCTTAGTTTTCCGAAATTTTTATAAGATACTTTTAAAGTACCATTTTCTATTTGTTTTAAAATCTTTTTTCCAGTAGGAGCAGCCATACCATTTCTCCATAATGCAGAAACAATATGAGTTCCTTTTAAATCTTTAGTTATAGCGCCTTTTCTTAAAGGGTCATTTTTATCATTGCACATTTTATATAAAAGTTCTTCTGATTCAGCATATAATCTTAAAAAATTCCTCATTTTATTTGGATCTTTAGATAAGCATTGTGAATCAAAATGAACATGTAATCCACATTTGCTATTTGCAACTGCATTTTCTCCTTTTTTTCCAGGAAATTTTTTTATTTGTTCACACATAGCAGAGATATTTTTCCAATCTTCTTTTGTATCCCTTAAAATAGGTGAAACTAATTCAGCACCACCTTCTCCAACTAGAGATTCTTCTCTTCTTGTAGCCATATGCCAATTTTTACTTTTTATAAATTCTGCACTTTCTCCAGAATATAAACCATTTTTTCCTTTTGTTTTTACATTAAATGCTTCTAATTCTATACCAAATTTGAAATCATCTGGTAAACCTAATTTTTCAAAATCTTTTGTGTATTTCATTGGTAACTCACTTTCTTATTTTATGAATCTATTTTACTATAATTATTTATAAATATCAATTTTTATTATAAAAATATTACGGAATAAAGGGGAAGATAAAAAAATGTTACAAACAATAAAAATATGTAACATTAATATAATAGAAATTTAATAATACATAAAACTAGGATTAAAGCTAGAAAATCCGTAAGAAAAGACATGTTTTTATAAGAAAAGATGTATTTGACGTCCTTTTTAGTATTATTTATTATTATTATAACTGAAGGAAATTGTTAAAAAAGGAGGTTATGTAAAAAGAAGATGCACAAGAAAATTAAAGTTAAATTAATAGCTGCTGTATTACTTGTATTAATAATTATTATTAATATAAATGTTTTTGTCATGGCCTCTGAAGTTACAGTAAAGACACCAAGTGAAAATCAATTTCTTGAATTAAGAGCCGTCGAAGTCAAAGATGTAGAAGGGCAAAATAAACAAGTAACAATGGAATTATGGACAAATAGTATTGAATTTGAACGGATTTGCAGTTAGATTTTCATATGATAGCTCAAAAATTCAACCTTCGAATTTGACATCAAATGAAGTAACAGATGATGAAACAAAGTATTTTAAATTTGTTGGAGAATTTGAAAATGTTTTAGAGCTATTTACAATTCCTTATGATGGAACAGGAAATGGAATAAATGCTGTAGTATCATTTATACCACCTGTAGAAGGAAGTGAACATGTAGAGCAAGTAGGAACAAGTGGAGGAAAAGTAATAAATACAGAAAACGGTGTTTTATTAGGAAAAATGAGTTTTCAAATGGAAGCAGATCAATTTGATGAATCATGGTTTTCTTTACAAACAAGTACAGAAAGTTCACCTAAAACAGGAATAAGCATAAATATAGATGGCACAAGTAAATATGAAGATAAAAATACATTTAGATTTACAGATAAGACAGCATCTAAAAATGCAAATTTAAGTAATATTATATTAAGTTCTGGAATAAAAAATGAAGTTGATCCAGAGCAATCAACATATAAAGAATATAGTATAACACCAGAATTTGAAAAAGATATATTAGAATATCAATACGAATTACTAGAATATATAGATGAAATGGATATAACAGCTATATTAGAAGACCAAAAATCAAGTATAAAATTGAAAGTGCCAAAAAGAGATGAAGAAAACAACTTACAATATGAAAATGATGGAACAACAATTTTATATGAAGAAAAAGAAATTAATGATAACGAAGCCAACAAAATTATATTAAACAAATTAGGTGAACCAGATACTAAAGTAACAATAATAGTTACATCAGAAGATGGACAAACAAATAAGGAATATACAATAACAATAAAAAGACCGTGTGGAAAAATAAAAGGAAAAATATTTACAGAACCTACAAGTTTTACAACAGAAAAACATATATCTGAAGTCTTAGCATATTTGGAATCAGATGTAGAAGAAAAAGTAAATTGGGAAACGACAATAAATAATACAAAAAGTGGTAAATCAGATGATTTAAATACAGTATTTAGAGGTGACAAAGAGAATTCTATAATAGGTATTGAAGAAAAAAATAAAATGAATACAAATGATGATGGAACTTTTGAAATGTATTTAATACCTGGAAAATACACTATACTAATAGATAAAGAAGGATATTTAGATCAGTACTATATAAATGTAAATATAGCAGATAAAGATGAAATAGATTTATCTTCATATGAATTATCTAATGTAATTACTTTAATACCAGGCGATATAAATAAGGATGGAACAATAGGAATTCTAGATAAAACGATTATGACAAAGCAAAATGGAAAAACTAAAGCAAATTTAGAATTTAATCCATCAGCAGATTTGAATAATGATGATGTAATAAATATTACCGATAAAACAATACTTACAAAGAATAACAATTTAGTTAGAAAAATAATAAATCTTGAAGGAGAAAATTAATGTTAAAGAAAGAGAATATAAATAAAATTAAATTAAAGATTGTAGCAAGCTTAATTTTAATATCAATGTTTATTCAAACATTATCACCATTTAACAATATATCAAATGCTGCAAACATAGAGAATTTAGCACCTATGGATCAGTATTTGGTTATGGTAGTAGATAATTCAGAAGATGCTCAATATGATTATGAAGATTATGGAATTGCGCATATATCTTTAGTATTAAGAGGAAATTTGAATTTTAGTGGATTTGATGTTGCATTTAAATATGATTCAAGTGTTATGCAACCAACATATAATGCGGGAACTAAAAGAAGACCAGATTATCAAGTAGCAACAACTATGGATGATTGGGATCCTACAATTTCAGCATGGGGATCTTCTATTAGTGAAAATAATACATGGTTATTTCCAAGTGAAAATAAATTTAGAATAGAAGGGACAACAGCGGTAGATAAAAACCCTTCAGTATTAGGAGAAGATGTAGTTATTGCAGATATGTACTTCTTATTAGAAGATGGTTATGATCTAACTAATATTCCAAGTACAGTTCTTGTACCACAAGCTGGAAACGGATTAGAAACAGGGATTGCATTAATTTATGATACATATTATCTATTAACAAATGTAGGATATTATGGAACAGAAGGAACTGCACAAGCAGAAAAAGAAGTAGATACAATAAGTGTAAAAAATAATCCAACAAAAACGAATTATGAACATGGAGAGACTATAGATTTAACAGGAGGTGTAATCACTGTAAATTATACAGATGGTACATCTGAAGATATAGATATGACAGATTCAAAAGTTGGAATTACAACAGGAAATACAGCTGATGTTAATACAAATTATGTAGGAATAAGTTATAATGGAAAACAAACATCATTTAATATAACTGTAACAGATCCTGTAGATACATTAATAGTAAATAAGCCAATGACTAAAACAGAATACAGTCATGGAGAAACACTAGACTTTTCTGGTTTGGAATTAAAAGCAACAAAAAGGAGTGGAGCAACACAAATACTAACAGCATCAAGTAGTGATATTAGTATAAGTGAAAATACAGCAGATATAAATTCTAGTAACTTTACTGCTTTCCCAGATGATGGAACAGGAATAACAAAAGGAACACAAAAAATAACATTTTCATATAAAGGAAAAAGTGTAGATGGAACAATAGTTGTAAATGATACAGTAGATTCAGTAGAATTGACAGATCAACCTACAAAACAAGTTTATAAATATGGAGAAAGTTTAGATTTAACAGGAGCAAAATTGAAGATTAACTTTGGAAGCGGAAATACAAGCATAATAAATCTTCCAGATGGAAATGCTGTAGTGTCAGCATATTCTAGCACAACAATAGGAACTAAACAAAACTTAACAGTAACATATGGAGGAAAAACAGCAGTAAAAACAATAGATGTAGAAGTTTACAATTATATAGATTCTGCAAGTATTACTCCACCAAATAAAGTAGAATATAGTTACAATACAGATTTAGACATAACAGGTGCAAGTATGCAATTAATATGGAAAAACTCAAATATAACAAGTGTAGCTATTACAGATTCTATGATAAGTGGATATAATAAAACAACTGAAGGAAAACAAACAATAACAGTAACTTATAATGTAGAATATATACTTTCAGATGGAAATAAAGTTTCAGATACAATTATAAAAACATTTAAAGTAGATGTTGTAAATAATATATCTAAAATAGATATAACAGCACCAACAAAAACAAAATACAATCAT
>JABLTO010071879.1_pt1 | contig 58034 bp, 55 predicted proteins | sample 7160091 | NCBI WGS metagenome assembly JABLTO01 (sample SAMN14651225, study PRJNA627086) | human gut metagenome | isolation source: feces | host: Homo sapiens
GGCAGACTGCGTTTACGCGTTGAACGCGTACTGCGAAGAATAGAGGGCTATGCCCGCACGTGAAAAACCCCGCGTTTGACGCGGGGATCATTTTTCTTGTGGAAAAAAATAAGGGCTTATGATAGACTAAAAAAGTGTTGACAGATTCGAGATTTGGTTGTATCATACAATATTCGCCAGGGCGACATAGCCGACCATATCATTGGAGGCAACTCCGGAAAGGAGGTACGGTTATGGACGTTAAGGTCATTCTCGACTGGAAAACTGTTGCTGCCCTGGGAGCTTCAGTCATTGGCGCCATCTTAGCTCTTAAGTTGGATGCCGAATCGGCTGAGACAGTATCTACTCATGCAGTAGATGCTGCAAAGGAGTTTGCGATTGCTACTAATAGCAATCGTTAACTCGATTTATATCAGGGCACATAATCAGTTTGGTTATGTGTCTTTTTGTTTGGAGGTTTATATATGCGTGATGAGAATAAAGCTATGTGTAACGATTTATATGAAGAAGTTATTGAGAAGTATATAAAAACTCTTAAAAGATTTAGAGAAGCTTGGTTAAATTCGTCTTTTCATCCTAAAGACGAATTGTTCCAGTATGCGGATGACGATTTTTATTTTTATAGATTTGCTGTGAGTAGAGAAGAACAAGGAAGAATTTCTTTGCTAGATGAAATTATCTATGGCGTATTGGAAAGATATAATATTGATTTTGAAGTGCCAGAAGTTATAAGAGACGCACCGTTTGATTTTTTAATAAATTCAGATGAGGGAAGATTTGGTTATACATTTGAGGATTTTTATGCAGATGATGATATAAATGAATTACTTAAAGAGTATAGTTTGGATAAGGCTTATATTATTCGTACTGTTAAGGGGGCAGAAAATAAATATATCATAAGAAATAACAACAGTTTTATTGAACAGAGAGTGAATGTATCGGAAATAACAATACAGAATTTTTTTGAAACATATTTTGGAAAGGAAGAATATTGTGATTTTGAAAATGCTATAACTGATTATGTTACTCGATCAAGAAATATTATGGGCTATCAGTCTATAAAAGTTTTATCTGCAATGAATTTATCTTCTCGCAAATTGTTTGAAGAAAAGATATTGGCTGAATGGGATTATGAACATTCAAAATATCAAATAATTGATTATACGAATCCAAAGATACAGAACATATTATATGTTGGGAATTATAATTTAAAAGATTGCTGGGAAGAAATTAAATCAAGGTATTTAAAAGAAGGCCTATTTAAGGCTATGATAGGAACCGAAAGTTTTGCTGAGAGTTTTATTACATCTGAGTGGTTATATTATTCGCTTAAAGGAAAAGAAAATTTTGATTATACATCAATAGTGAGCGGTTATTTAAAATCGATAGAGCAGTTGTTGTGTAAATTGGTTATGCTCAATATGGATAACAACTGTGTGATTTCATTAAAGGGAGATAAGACTACCAAACAAAAGGTGCTTACAGATGGGGTCGTTGTTTATGAAATGAAGCGGGATAAGGTCACAAAAACGTTTGTAAAGAATGTGGCTAAGTTCGGATGGGAAAAGTGGCTTAAATTTCCGTATATTGACTTTACGAATACCCAGAAAGATTATATGGATAGCTCTATAGGTACATTTGAATACTTTTTTAGAAACAATCCTAATATATATACCGATTCTAATTTATCGAAAGTAATTTGTGATATGGTGAGCTGTTTTAGAACGGAATGCAGAAATGGTTATTTCCATACTCATAATTTACATAGTGAAGATATTGTAGATAAGACACGAGAAAATGCAATATTGTTATATGCGATTTTACTAGGATGTGTAAAAAGTGCATTGGATAAAAAGAATAGCTTAGGTATTGTGCAGGAAGATAAGTTTGATTCAATATGTAAAGAAATAAGAGAACTTCGTCATTATAGACCAGATTTTACTTTTGTGTATGCTGATGGAACCGAAAAGAAAATGATATATGACACAATAAATAATACGCCTGAATATACTTCGGATGGAGTTGAACATTACGATAGTCTGTTTTTTTACGAGGTGGAAGATTTTTCCTTGGAAACATATGAGAAATTAGATACACCTATAAGGAATGAATGGAAGAGGTTGCTTACAAGAGAAAATATACCTAAAAGAATATTCTATTTTGATATAAAAAAGAATATTCACGAAGTAACACCCGAATTATTTCAGTAATCCTTAGTAGTAAGCCAACCCCATTTTACTACTAACTTTACTACTAAGCGGTAGTAATAACTTGCTAAATTCTGCTCTGATTTGCCACATTCCGCATTTTACGAGCATTTTAAAATAATCCCGAAAATCCTTGCAAAACAAGGCATTTCAGGGCAAAAAGGAGTAAATCAAAACTATGATAAAGGTACTATTCATATGCCACGGCAATATCTGTCGTTCGACCATGGCTGAGTTTGTTTTCAGAGACATGGTGCGCCGGGCAGGACGGGAAGATGAGTTTTACATAGAGTCGGCGGCGACAAGCCGGGAGGAGATCGGCAACGATACGCATCCGGGCACGAAGGGAAAACTGCGGGAAAACGGGATCCCGTTTGAGCGGCATTATGCACGGCAGATCACAAAAGCGGACTACGATAAATTTGATTATCTGATTGGCATGGATGATGCCAATGTGCGGAATATCCAGAGGATCTGCGGCGGTGATCCGGAGCATAAGATCACCAAGCTGCTGGATCATGCCGGAGTGAATCGGAGCATTGCAGATCCGTGGTATACGGGGAATTTTGATGAGACTTACGATGATGTGATCGAGGGCTGTGAAGCATTGCTGGAGGAATTATTATGAGCGTACAAGCAGGTACAAATATAAAAAAGAATTATTTGCCGGTATTTGAGGAGTATCCGGAAGTAATGGGATTTTTCTCGTTAAAAGATGGTGCGGTAGAGTGTTCACCGTACAATAATCCCGAGATGTTCCGGCAGCTGGGGCTGGAGGATGCGGTGCGTGTATGGCCGACCCAGATCCACGAGACTCAGGTGGCTGTGATCCGGCAGGAAGATATAGATGCGGCGAAAGCTGCAGCGGAAGCGGGAATCTCGCTGATGCTGGAAGGTTCTGCTCAGGACGTTGGAGAGACGAGAAATCATACGCAAGCCAATCCCGATCCAGGCGATCAAAAGCCAAGCGATCAAAATCCCGGTGACTACTCCCCAGCCATCATCATTCCAGACACTGACGGTACGATCACAAACCTGAAAAACGTCCTGCTGACTACGGTCCATGCGGACTGTCTGGCGGTGTTCTGCTACGATCCGGTAAAGGAGGCTATCGGTCTTTGTCATGCGGGATGGCGTGGGACCTGTGCAGGGATCGCCATGGAGATGGTCGAAAAGATGGAAGAAGAATATGGGTGTGTCCCGGAGGATCTGCAGATCTACATAGGACCGGGAATCAGCCAATGCTGCTTTGAAGCGGGTATGGAGGTGGCAGAGGCTTTTGCAGAAAACTGGACGTTTGCAGAAGATTACATCACCAGAACGCCGGAAGACATGGTAAACGGCAAATGCCATATCGACATCAAAGGAATCAATCAGGAACAGCTGGAGCTGATGGGGATCCCGACTGATCAGATCCGGGTGAGCGAACACTGCACCTGCTGCGAGCCGCAACTGTTTTGCTCGTATCGTAGAGAAGGCGGCACGTATATGCGTATGGGCGGCGGCCTTTGCATGAAGGAAAAGTAGAGAAATTCAGATGCGTGCGGCTAGATTCCATGTCATAAAAACGCCATTTTTCGAGCCAAAAACAGAAAAATTTTTCGCGGTGGATTTCACATGGAAAAACCGTGGAGTAACGACTGCATAACCTTTGCATACACGGTAGATCAGTGCATGATTATACAATGAAAATGGTTAATTCAGGAAATTACATCTGATGTGAAAGTTGATGCGCGTATGGTCGCCCGATCGCCTCTGTAACCTTTCTGAAAATATAGCATTTCTCTCGATTTTTTCAGAAAAATTTCTGCATATAACCTTGAAAAGCAAGCGTTCAGTAGAAAATCGTGCCGGGATTGTCGCAGAAAAGCTGTGATTCGGCCGTTAACAAACCAGCACTGTATATACAAAAAAATTCTTGACTCATATCGATTTTTTGTGCTAAAATGATCGCCGAGTTAAAAAAGAAAACAATCGAATATGGTACAATTGGAAACGCACATCCTCCGGATGATAACGAACAACACGGTCGAATGAAACATTAACGCTAGTGAAGTGAGTTGGAATCAAGGAGGATTTTATTATGCCAAAAAACAAGCTGGAAGAAGTTATTTTTACCTTTATCATGGCCACCTGCATGGTCTACGGGATGATTGTGTACAATATCGCGCTGAACACCGGCGTGGTGCAGGGAATAACCTTTACAACGGCGATCCATGAGCTGATTATCATGATGCCGATCGCATTCGTGTTGGAACTTTTCGTGGTAGGCAAGATCGGGGCGAAGCTGACGTTTTCGGTGATGCGTCCGACAGACCGGCCGCAGTTTATCACGTATATGATGTCGGTCTGCATCTGCAGCATCATGTGCCCGATCATGAGCCTGATCGCGACGTTTTTATTTAATGATGCGCCATCATTCGGCATGTGGATCAAGGTGTGGGCGCTGAATTTTCCGATGGCGATCTGCTATCAGATGCTGTACTGCGGGCCGTTTGTGCGTTTGGTTTTCCGTTTGATCGTTCGCCGTAAAAAAGCAGTTTGCAGCGAAGGAAAGCCGGAAACTGCACAGTTTTAATAGAATGGGAAAGAAAAATCCGGGGTAGGGTATGCGTCCCGGATTTCTTGACATCTGGGGTCCTTTTCGCTATTCTGTAAAGGAATGAGCAAGAAACCTTTACAGAAGAAAAGGAGAATATATGAAACTGATATCATGGAATGTCAATGGTCTTAGGGCTGCTATGGGAAAAGGATTTTTAGAGTTTGCAAAGGAGGCAGATCCGGATATCCTCTGCATACAGGAAACGAAAATGCAGGAAGGACAGGCGGAAGTGCCTTTAGAAGGGTATCATCAGTACTGGTGCTCAGCAGAGAAGAAAGGCTATTCCGGGACGGCCGTGTTCACGAAGGAAGAGCCTGTCAGTGTCAGATGCGGGATCGGTATTGAGGAGCACGATCACGAGGGACGCACGATCACGGCGGAATATGAGAAATTTTATCTTGTGAACGTGTATGTGCCCAATTCGCAGAATGAGTTGAAGCGACTGGATTACCGGATGAGCTGGGAGGATGATTTTCGGGCGTATCTTAAAAAGCTAGAGGAGAGTAAACCGGTAATTACATGTGGCGATTTCAATGTGGCATTCCAGGAAATCGACTTAAAAAATCCGAAAACGAATCGCAAGAATGCCGGGTTTACTGATGAAGAGCGGGCTAAGATGGGAGAATTGCAGGATGCCGGCTTCATAGACACTTTCCGGTATTTCTATCCGGATCTGGAAGGTGTGTATTCCTGGTGGAGCTATCGCTTCAACGCCCGCAAGAACAACGCGGGGTGGCGTATCGACTATTTTCTGGTGTCCGAAAGTCTGAAACCGGCTTTGAGAAAGGCGGAGATCCTGACAGACGTGTACGGCAGCGATCACTGTCCGGTGAGTCTGGAAGTGGAGTTGTAGCATGATCTATTTGTTTTCATTCGAGGGGCTGCGGGAGATCGAGGAGTCGCGGTATCGGCTGCCGCAGAAGCTCATCGTGCAAAGTTTTGAAGAAGGTTTTTTGCTGCAGGGAAGGATGGAATATCTCTTCGAGCAGCCAGAGGATTATGAGATTTTTTCCGGAGATATCGACCGGATCGTGCTGGAAAAGTGGCGGCCGGTGATGGAGGACGTCCTTTACGATATGGAAGAAACACCCAAGCTGGTGTTTTTCGCAGAAAGCGATCGGCGTCTGTTTTTGTCAATGAAAAGCAAGTTCCGCATGCATATTGGAGCATGGGAATATTATTCTTTGGAATCGCTGCTGCAGCTTGCGGATCTGGAGGAAAACAAGAGTGAGTTCAGTCTGATCCGGGAACAGCTGAAAGAGGAATACAAGACGGCGGCGTTGGAGCAGAAAAATGCCGGAAGCATTGAGGAAAAACTTGAATCCGTATGCCGTAAATACGGCATGAAAGCGGAGTTTCGCAGCGGCACAGCATATATAACCACTTATGCAGGTGAGTGGTATTTCGCCTATAATGACAGGCCTATCACGCTGTATCATAAGAATTCGATCCCGGTCAAAGGGAGAAACGGCGATCTGATCAGGCATTCTCACATTCAGCCGGTAGAGTTGTATGCGCCGCTGCAGGCATTAGCTTATATCCGCAATCACGAAGCGGCGGAGGAACGGCGGCTTCTGGGCGGGCAGCCGGAGAACCTGAAACCCCAGAACGGGACACACAAGGCGGAGCACGGCGGCCAGCAGTCTGACAGATCAGAGGAACGCTCCGGGAAGGCTCCAAAGAACCATAGCAAAGGCAGACATACCGGCAAGAAAGGCAGACAGAAATGAGAATGCTGAAACGAATCGTGCAGAGCACGCCTATCCCCATTTCCGGCGTGATGCTCAGTTTTTCGGCACTGGATACTCTGTTCCAAAGCCTGGAGCATCCGGTGGCATCCTACGGATCGGTGAAATACATCTGCGGAAGTATCGCCTTCCTCATTTTTCTGGTGCTGACGGCGAAGCTGTTCCTCTGTCCGGCTCAGGTGCGAGGCGCCATGGACAAAGGAAATCAGGCGGCGATCCTGCCTACATATTCCATGACGCTGATGAATCTCAGCGTGTTTTTCAAGCCGTTTTTGGGAAGCATTTCTTTTGGTGTCTGGATCGTGGCCATAGCTTTGCATCTGGCACTGGTGATCCGGTTCACATGGCATTTTCTGGTGAAGCTGCGGTGGGATGAGGTGTTTATTTCCTACGTGGTGGGCTATGCGGGGATCGCCAATATCGCTATCACATCACCTGCTTACGGCATGCAGCCGCTGGGGAAACTGGCTTTCTGGCTGGGATTCTGCTGTGTCAGTATCGTACTGATCATCGCGCTTCGGAGGCAGATCCGTCTGCCGGAAATGGCGGAAGCCGATCAGTTCTTATTTCTGGTGATCGCATCGCCTATGAGTGTGTGCCTGACAGGTTATGTCAAAGCCTACGGTGCAGGGATCTCGTACCCTCTGCTGCTGGGACTCTTTGGCATTGCAACGATTTTTTATGTGACGGCTCTCATACAAGTCCCGAAATTCTTAAAGCGCAGCTTCTATCCAAGCTACGCATCGTTTACGTTCCCATTTGTCATCAGCGCTATCGGCGTGCGCGACATTTTATCGTATTTTACATCACAGCATATCGTATTTCGGATGCTGGAAGTTTTGGCATCTGTGGAGAGCCTTATTGCAATTTTATTAGTGTTGTATACCATTTTGCGGTACATTCGTCACATCCGGCAGGCGGTTCGTTTTTAGTGTGCTCTTTGCATAAAAAAGATGGACGAGGAGAACCTAGAAAACGGAAAGAAAAAATTTTACCTTGACATATACCCTGTAGGGGTATATTATCAAACCGTAGAAATGAGAAGTAAGAAAGGTGATTTTACATGAAAGAAGGAAATTTCTGCTGTCATAAAACGACAGAGCGTTCAGAAAAAGAATACAAGAGTCTGATGAACAGACTCAGCCGCATCGAGGGACAGATCCGTGGCATCAAGGGCATGGTGGAACGGAACGTGTACTGCACGGACATACTGATCCAGGTGGCGGCAGTCAATGCAGCACTCAATTCATTTAACAAGGAGCTTCTGGCAGAGCACATACGCAACTGCGTGGTACGAGATATCCGTGAGGGCAAAGATGAAACTATCGAGGAGCTGGTTGTAATACTGCAGAAATTGATGAAATAGCAGTAAGGCGAAAAAAGGAGGAATTGGATTTGGAACAATATCATGTAACGGGGATGAGCTGTGCAGCGTGCAGCAGCCGTGTCGAAAAAGCGGTGTCAAAGGTTCCCGGCGTTGAAAGCTGTTCGGTCAGTCTGCTGACCAATTCTATGGGGGTAGAAGGAACGGCGAGCCCGGAGGCAGTCATCGCTGCGGTGGAGGCGGCCGGCTACGGGGCTTCCTGCAAAGGACGCGGCACAGGTACATCGGAGGGCTCGGGTAACGGTGTTTCCGGAGGCGGCGCTGAAGCGGATCTGCTGGAAGATACGGAAACGCCGGTATTAAAGAAACGGCTCATCTGGTCCATTATATTTTTAGTTGTGCTTATGTATTTTTCCATGGGGCATATGATGTGGGGATGGCCGGTGCCGGAAGCCATGGCGGACAACCACGTGGCCATGGGACTTTTGCAGTTGCTCTTGACGGCAGCAGTCATGGTGATCAACCAGAAGTTTTTCATCAGCGGTTTTCGGAGTCTGTGGCACAGAGCGCCTAATATGGATACGCTGGTGGCGCTTGGCTCGACGGCGGCTTTTGGATACAGCACTTATTCGCTGTTTGCCATGACAGGAGCACAGGTGCGAGGCGATATGGACGGCGTGATGCAGTATATGCACGAGTTTTATTTTGAGACGGCTGCTATGATCCTGGCGCTGATCACGGTTGGCAAGATGCTGGAGGCGAGATCAAAAGGCAAGACTACCGATGCATTGAAAAACCTAATGAAGCTGGCTCCGAAAACAGCGGTCGTCCTTCGGGATGGCGCTGAGACGGAAGTCCCGGTGGAGCAGGTGGTGAAAGGCGATGTGTTCGTAGTGAGACCAGGAGAAAATATACCGGTGGATGGTATCGTACTGGAAGGGATCAGCGCGGTCAATGAAGCGGCACTGACGGGTGAGAGCATCCCTGCGGATAAGAAACCGGGCGATCAGGTCTCTGCTGCGACAGTGAACCAGTCTGGGTTCCTCAAGTGCGAAGCCAGCCGAGTCGGCGAGGATACGACGTTGTCACAGATCATCAGGATGGTCAGCGATGCGGCGGCTACTAAAGCACCTATTGCAAAGATCGCCGATAAGGTTTCCGGCGTATTCGTTCCGGCAGTCATCGGGATCGCAGCAGTGACTATCGTGATCTGGCTGCTTTACGGTCAGTCCATCGGCTATGCGCTGGCGAGAGGTATTTCCGTGCTGGTCATCAGCTGCCCGTGTGCACTGGGACTGGCGACACCGGTGGCCATCATGGTCGGCAACGGGATGGGTGCCAAGAACGGGATATTATTCAAGACGGCAGTCTCTTTAGAGGAAGCCGGCAAAGTCAATACTGTGGTGCTGGATAAGACAGGGACGATTACCAGGGGTGAGCCGAAGGTGACAGATCTCATTATGGCGGAAGGCGTTTCAGAAGCGGAGCTTCTGGAAACAGCCTATGCGCTGGAAGCCAGGAGTGAGCATCCTCTGGCCGGCGCCGTAGTAGCGATGGCAGAGGAAAAAAAGCTGAAGGTATGCGACGTGCAGGACTTCATGATCCTGCCGGGCAATGGTCTGACGGCAGTCAACAACGGCGATCAGCTGATCGGCGGAAGTCTGACATTCCTCAGCGACCGGATCGGTGTGCCTGATGATGTGAAGACGGTTGCACACCGTCTGGCGGAAGAAGGAAAGACGCCTCTGCTGTTTGCGCGGAGCAAGAAGATCCTGGGTGTTATCGCCGTGGCTGATGTTATCAAGGAAGACAGCCCGGAAGCGATCCGTCAGCTGCAGAATATGGGTATCGAAGTGGTCATGCTCACAGGTGACAACGAGAGGACGGCAGCAGCTGTAGGCAAGCAGGCCGGTGTGGATCAGGTGATCGCAGGCGTGCTTCCGGATGGCAAGGAAGCGGAGATCCGCAGACTGCGGCGCAAAGGGAAAGTTGCCATGGTAGGAGATGGTATCAACGATGCACCGGCACTGACGAGAGCAGATATCGGGATCGCTATTGGAGCTGGTACGGACGTTGCCATCGACGCGGCTGATGTGGTGCTGATGAACAGCAAGCTCAGCGATGTACCGGCAGCGATACGATTAAGCAGAGCGACGCTTAAGAATATTCACGAGAATTTATTCTGGGCCTTTATCTATAATATTATCGGTATTCCGCTGGCGGCAGGGGTATGGATCCCGCTGTTTGGCTGGCAGCTGAATCCCATGTTCGGAGCTGCGGCTATGAGCCTTTCCAGCTTTTGTGTTGTAACCAATGCATTGCGTCTGAATCTCTTTGATATGCGCAATGCTGCAAAAGATAAACAAATCAAGAGAAAACAGGAGGAAACGACAATGGAAAAGACAATGAAAATCGAAGGCATGATGTGCGGACACTGTGAGGCGACAGTAAAGAAAGCGCTGGAAGCACTGAACGGTGTGGATCACGCAGATGTAAGTCACGAACAGGATCAGGCAGTTGTGACCCTGAAAGAGGATGTGGCAGATGATGTATTGAAGAAGGCAGTAGAAGACAAGGATTACAACGTAGTATCCATCAGCTAGTGCGATCTATTCTCAGCATTGACAGCGGATAGCTTCTTCCTGTATAATACTAGAAAAACAGTAGGAAAAGTAGGGAGAAAGGGAAATGGAGAACGATTCAGCATTAAAATATGAAAAACTGCAGAAGCGCCTCAAAGAAATGGGTCGCCTGGTGGTATCCTTTTCCGGCGGAGTGGATTCCACATTTCTGCTGGCTGTGGCGCGTGAGGTCATCGGGGATCAGGTGACGGCGGTAACAGCAGCGGGAAGATCAGTACCGGAATGGGAGATCGAAGAGGCGAGGGAGTTTTGCCGGGAAAGAGGCATACGCCATATCGTATTTTCTTTTGACGAGCTTGAGGTAGACGGATTTGCGGATAATCCCCCTGATCGGTGCTATCACTGCAAGACTGCTATTCTACAAAAAGTAAGAGAGGCCGCAGAGCAGGTGGACACGGTGTACATCGCAGAAGGTTCCAATGTGGATGATGATGGCGATTACAGACCGGGAAAACGAGCTGTACAGGAAGCCGGGGTCATCAGTCCGCTGAGAGAGGCGGGGCTGACCAAGGCTGAGATCCGGCAGCTTTCTAAGGAAATGGGACTTGCCACGTGGGATAAACCATCCTTTGCGTGTCTGGCGTCCAGGTTCGCCTATGAAGAACCGATCACGGCTGAGAAGCTGCGAATGGTGGAACTGGCGGAAAAATTTCTGCGGGAGCATGGATTTTCACAGTATCGTGTACGCATGCACGGGAGCATGGCGAGGGTAGAAGTGCTGCCGGAAGATCTGGAACGATTCCTGGATCCGAAGCTGAGGCAGGACTTTACCGGACATATGAAGGCCCTGGGATTCACCTACACAGCTCTGGACCTGGACGGATACCGGACCGGGAGCATGAATGCCGCCTTAAAATAGAACATGTAGAGAGTAAAATGCGGCCTGCGGCCGCTTTGCAGAAGAAAGAAGGGTAATAGACATGAGTGATCATATTTCAAGAGAAGATGCGCTGGCACTGGTCAAGGTGCATAACAAAGAGCCATTTCATATCCAACATGCGCTGACTGTGGAAGGTGTGATGAGATGGTTTGCACAGGAACTGGGATTCGGCGATGACGCGGATTTCTGGGGCGTCGTGGGACTGCTTCACGATATCGATTTTGAAGAATATCCGGAGGAACACTGCATCAAGGCTCCGGAGATCCTCCGTGAAGCAGGTGTTGGTGAAGATATCATACACGGTGTTTGCAGTCATGGATACGGGATCACCGTTGATGTGGAACCGGAGCATCTGATGGAAAAAGTGCTGTATGCTACAGATGAATTGACGGGTCTGATCGGAGCCGCAGCTTTGATGCGTCCGTCAAAAAGCGTGCAGGATATGGAAGTAAAATCCGTAAAGAAAAAGTACAAGAGTGCCAATTTCGCGGCGGGATGCTCCCGCGAAGTCATCGAGCGCGGAGCCGATATGCTGGGATGGGAGCTGAGCGACTTGATCCAGAAGACGATCCTGGCAATGCGTTCCTGTGAAGCGGATATCGCAGAGGCGATGGCGGAGGAAGGCAACTAATGGCGGAGAGCAGATTTTCGAGAACGGAGCTATTGCTGGGACAGGACAGCATCCAGAAACTTTCAGAGAAACGTGTGGCAGTGTTCGGGATCGGAGGCGTAGGTGGATATGTGACGGAAGCTCTGGCGAGAAGCGGTGTGGGAGCATTGGATCTCATCGATAAAGACACGGTCAGTATATCGAATATCAACCGGCAGATCATCGCCCTGACCAGCACTGTGGGAAAATATAAGACTGAGGTGATGAAGGAGCGGATTTTGGACATCAATCCGGATCTGCAGGTGAAGACGTACAACATGTTTTACCTGCCGGAGACAGCGGATCAGTTTGACTTTACCCGGTATGACTACGTGGTGGACGCCATCGACACGGTGACAGGCAAGATCGCCCTGGTGCTCCATGCGCAGCGTGACAACGTGCCTGTCATCAGCTCCATGGGTGCGGGCAATAAACTGGATGCTTCTCAGTTTGAGGTGGCGGATATTTATAAGACGTCGGTCTGTCCACTTGCCAAGGTGATGCGCAGAGAACTGAAACGGAGAGGAGTGAAGCACTTAAAAGTGGTCTATTCCAAAGAAGTCCCGCTGACACCGGACTACGAAGCGTGCGGTGAAGACGCTCGCGTCCATGGCAAACAGGTGCCGGGCAGCAGTGCTTTCGTGCCTTCTGTGGCGGGACTGATCCTGGCGGGCGAAGTCGTTAAGGATCTGATCAAAGCATAATGAAATCGCTGAATCCATAAAATCGCAAACAGATTCCTCGAGATGCGGAAAAAGATTTCTGTATTTCGGGGAATTTTTTCTTTCTCTGGGAAATATACTGTTCTGGGTGGTGAGGCTATGATTATTATGATTCGAAAAAAACGGTTTTTACGGGCGGCAGGAGTGCTGGCTGCTGCGGTAGTGCTGGGAGCAGGGATCTTTACAGCGGCGGACGTGCTGCAGGAAAAGAGTCTCAATACGGCGGCAGACGGCAACTGGGGACTCAGTTTTCAGGAGGCGGGGGAACCGCCGGTGGCGAATGCGTCCATGGATTATCTGAAGAAATTCGATGCTTATTATGCGGAGGATACCGATAAGAAAGAGCTGTTTCTGACATTTGACGCCGGCTATGAAAACGGTCATACGGCGAAGATCCTGGATACTTTAAAAAAGCATAACGTCAAGGCGACGTTTTTTGTGGTGGGGAATTTCATCGAGACCAGTCCTGATCTGGTGAAGCGGATGGTGAAGGAAGGACATCTGGTAGGAAATCACACCTTTACCCATCCTGACATGTCGGAAATCGCAACGGAAGAGGCATTTCGTCAGGAACTATCCAAACTGGGGGATCTTTATGAAAAAACGACCGGCAAGAAGATGAAAAAATATTATCGACCGCCACAGGGTAAGTACAGCGAATCAAATTTAAAGTTGGCAAAGAAAATGGGATATCATACGATTTTCTGGAGTCTGGCTTATGTAGACTGGTATGAGTCGGATCAGCCGACTCGGGAAGAAGCACTGGAAAAGATGGTTCCACGGATCCATCCGGGGGCAATCGTGCTCCTTCACAGCACATCGGCGACCAATGCGCAGGTGCTGGATGAACTGCTGACCAAGTGGGAAGACAAGGGATATTCTTTCAAACGCGTGGATCAGCTGACATAAGTCATCTGAGTCTGCTGAAAGTTCCCGGAATTTTAGAAAAACCGGAACCGGAATACCTGCTCCTTCATAGTATATACCATACGAGTGAAAGGAGAGTGTTTTCATGAGATGCACAACTTCGTCCGAATGGACGTCTGAGAGATGCAAAGGCGTCTGCGGAGATTCGCGGGAGCGCGGCGGCTGCGGCGATCCAGGCAGACCCCCGTACAGACCTGGCGGCTGCGGCGATCCGGGCAGACCACCGTACAGACCTGGCGGCTGCGGGCATTATGATGGCTGTGAAAAGCCGCCATACAGACCTGTTGGAAATCCGGAGTGTGGCTGCGGCAGACCGCCTCAGCCGTGCGGATGCGGAACATCCTGCCATCCTATCTGGGTTTGTGGCGATTAGCCGTCTACACATGTGATCCCTTGGATTTAAGACTATAATAAAAACAGCAGGTACTTCTCATTGCGAGACACCTGCTGTTTTGGTGTGTGCCTGTCAGCACACGATTTTATCTAATCTAGTTTTTCAGACTTTGCATAGGGGCCGGGATCCTGCCGCCTCTCTGGATCATAACAGATGAGGACTTGCGGTTGATCTTCATGATCGGACCAGTTCCCAGAAGACCTCCAAAATCCAGGACTTCGCCAGCTTCGTGGCCGATGGCAGGGATCACGCGGACTGCCGTTGTCTTGGAGTTGACCATACCGATAGCTGCTTCATCGGCAATGATAGCGGAGATGGTATCAGCCGGGGTATCACCCGGGAGCACGATCATATCCAGCCCTACGGAGCACACTGCTGTCATGGCTTCCAGCTTTTCCAGTGTAAGTGTACCAGCCTCTGCGGCATCGATCATGCCGGCATCTTCGGATACCGGGATGAATGCTCCCGAAAGTCCGCCTACGCTGGAGGATGCCATAACGCCTCCTTTTTTCACTGCATCGTTGAGCATGGCCAGAGCCGCTGTGGTACCATGAGTCCCACACTGCTCAAGGCCGATCTCTTCCAGAATGTGAGCTACCGAATCGCCTACTGCCGGAGTCGGAGCCAGGGACAGATCGATGATCCCGAACGGAACTCCCAGTTTTGCAGAGGCCTCGCTGCCGACCAGCTGTCCCATACGGGTGATCTTGAATGCTGTTTTCTTGATGAGATCCGCCACTTCGGAAAGAGGTGCGTCTTTCGGAAGCTTCGAAAGAGCTGCCCGCACAACGCCAGGACCGGATACGCCTACGTTGATGACACAGTCAGGTTCTCCTACGCCATGAAACGCGCCTGCCATAAACGGATTATCTTCCGGCGCATTGCAGAAGACTACCAGCTTGGCAGCACCGATGCACTGCCTGTCGCTTGTCAGCTGAGATGCTTCCTTGACCACGTTACCCATCATTTTGACAGCGTCCATGTTGATGCCGGCTTTTGTGGAACCAACATTGACGGAAGAGCAGACGAAGTCCGTTTCTGCCAGTGCTCGTGGAATGGATTCGATCAGTTCCCTGTCGCCGGCTGCAAAACCTTTTTGCACGAGAGCGGTATACCCGCCGATGAAGTTGACGCCGATCTTCTTTGCCGCCTTGTCGAGGGCATGAGCGTACTTGACCGGATCACCGCCGGATACTGCTGTCAGCATAGCGATCGGTGTTACGGAAACTCGCTTGTTTACGATGGGAATACCGTATTTCTTTTCGATCTCTTCCCCTGTCTGAACAAGGTTGCCGGCCAGACGGCAGATCTTTTCATAGACCTTCTCGCAGGACTTATCGATATCTGTATCGCAGCAGTCCAGCAGAGAGATCCCCATGGTGATGGTTCGTATATCCAGATGTTCCTCCTGGATCATGGTAATGGTTTCCATGATATCTTTCATGTTTAGCATTGCAGTTACCTCCCCCTGTCCTTAAATTCGATGCATGGAATTGAAAATGTCTTCATGCATTACGTGAACGGTCATAGTCGGCACTTCCTGCAGGATGCTTTCTTTCAGTTCATCCAGAGAACATTCCATGTGCTGGATATCCACCAGCATGATCATGGCAAAATACTTGTCCAGGATCGACTGAGTTACTTCTACAACGTTTACATTTGATTCGGCACAGGCAGTGCTGACTTTTGCCAGGATGCCTACCATATCTTTCCCAATAACGGTAATGACTGCTTTCATATTTCCCCTCCTGTAGTTTTGGTAATAATTTAATATTTTAGCACAGTATACCGCCCATCTTCAAGGGCAGGGTCAGTTTTCCACCGTATTTTTATGCCTGGATATTTTTCTGCAAAGTACAGCTTGTTTCTTTTGGCGTTCCCGATCATATTAGAGAAGGAATGACCGTTGCTTCTGAATGCAAATTCTCCTGCTGGCATTTGATTTTTTTTGGTGTTTTCAAGAAGCTGAAGCAATTGGTTTTCCAGGGATTCTTTCGCCAGTTCGCCTTCTACCAGCTGTCGGAACGCAGGGTGAAATGTATGACCACAGACGGCTTCGCCCTCGGTAATCAAATCGGTGCTTTTAAGGCCGACTCTTAGAATGGTGATCCCGGCGCCGCTTAGGATCCGGTACATTTCTTTGGTGGTGGAGACGGCTTCCTCTGTAGTCAGAGGCTGATAGATTCCTTCCTCATACATCTGCAAAAGTCGGGTATCCTGCAGTACTATGGTAGGATAGAGCCTCGCCAGCTGAGGCGCAAGCCGAACCGTTTCCTTTGCAGATGCGATAGACTTTGCAGGAGAATCGCCGGGCAGCCCGATCATCAGCTGGATCCCCAGGGTAAACCCGTACTCCTTGATGAGCCGACAGGCTCTGTAGACGTCTTCCACTGTATGACCGCGGTTGGAGGCACGAAGCACGTCGGGATCAAAGGACTGGACGCCCAGCTCGATGATGTCCGCGTCGTATGTTTTCAGATTGTCCAGGATGTCCCGGTCGATGTAGTCCGGACGGGTGGACATGTGGATCTTGTCGATGAGGCCGGCGTTTTTGTATTCTTTGGCAACTGCCAGAAATGCCGATTGTTCAGCTATGGAAAGCCCGGTAAAGCTGCCGCCGAAAAAGGCCAGCTCGATGGTCTCAAGACCGCGCCCGGTGAGGGTCGGCAGGTATGTTTCGATTGTATTTCTCACATCTTCGGGACTCACATCGCTGCTGCGGGCGGTGATTGCCTTCTGATTGCAGAAGACGCAGTCGTTGGGGCAGCCGCGATGAGGAATGAAGACGGGTATGATAGCATGTTTTTTCATGAGACTATTGTACCACAAATAACGGGATATGGTATCACAAACGTGGCAAGGTATGGTATAATAAACGAACCTGCGAAGGAATACGAATAAAATAGATGGAGAAAGTATTTTGGAAAGACAAGATAACAGGCAGCGTGCGCGGCATGCGAAGAGAATGAAGCGGTATCGTCAGCGTAAGATCCTGGTCCTTATCCTGGCTGTCCTGGTAGTGGCGGTGGCGGGATTTGCCATCCTGTATCAGGCGAAGCAGTCTCCCATCAAGCTCAACGGGGATGCGGAGATGACCATCAGTCTCAACGGTGTATACGATGAGCCGGGAGCGACTGCAAAGATAGATGGTAAAGACTACAGTAAAAAGATCAAGATCGACAGTGATCTGGATACGACGAAAGCCGGAAAATATACGGTGAAGTACAGTGTGAAAGGCTATACGGCAAAGCGGACGATCACGGTGACAGGCGAGATGGATCCTGTGCTGGAGCTGACCGGAGCCAACAAGATCACCGTGAAGCTGGGTGAGTCTTTTGACGAGCCGGGTTACAAGGCCACTGATAAAAAGGGCAATGATATCACGAAAGATGTGAAGGTTTCCTACGATGATCTCAACAAGGCTGGAAATCGTAAACTGGCTTATACTGTCGAGGATTCCAAGGGCAATAAAACGCGGGTGTTCCGAAATGTGACGGTAGAGCCGAACACCAGTTATCAGACGCCGGGCCTTCCGATCTGCATGTATCATTACGTGTACGATGAGAACGATCCGCCGGAGGATCTTAACAAGAGGTTCGGCAATTATATTTCGGCTCAGGCACTGGAGGCGGAACTAAACTGGCTCAATTCAGAAGATTATTATTATCCGACCTGGAAGGAGGTGCGGGAATATATCGACGGAAAGCTGAAACTGCCGGACAAGAGCATTGTATTGTGCTTTGACGATGGAGCCAAGAGCTTCCTGGATCACGGTATCCCGGTGCTTGAAAAGTGCAAGGTCCCGGCTACATGTTTCATGATCACATCCTCTAATGGAGAAGAAAAAATCGCCCAGTATCAGAGCGATTATGTGTACTATGAGTCTCATTCCCACAACATGCACAGGCCAGGCGGAAACATCGGTCACGGCGGCATTTTCCCGGCGATTTCCCATGAAGAGGGAATGGCGGACCTGAAGAAATCCATCGAGATCTGTGGCAGCGGTGATGCCTTTGCTTATCCGTATGGGGATTACAACGACAGCAGTGTGGCCATGGTCAAGGAAGCCGGGTTCCTGTGCGCAGTGACGACTCAGCCGGGCAAGGCCAAGCCGGGCGATAACCCGCTGCTTCTGCCGCGGGTGCGCATGTCCCTGGGCCAGAGCCTGGAGGCCTTCCAGAAGAAAGTACAGCCATAAGGAGTAAGAATGGCTGGGGTGGCATAGCTGAAAGCGGAGAGGCCTGGGTGGCGATTCCGGGAGCAGATCAATCCTGGGCTGGCTGCTGCAAAGGCTTCGGAGCGGCGTCTACGAGGATGCTGCCGATATCCATCAGTGGGCTGTCCTTCGAGTAGTATAAGTCGATATCGCGATCTTCGAGGAAGGTCGCGATTTTTTTATGGTCCGGGTGAGTTTCGATATTGCCGTTTACGACCAAGAGGCGGCGGCCGGACAGGGGGATGCCGCCGCCGGTGCCTCCGATGAATCCGTAGTCAAATCCCGGCAGGTGTATATGCCCCGGATGGATCAGCAGCACGTCCGTGTCATGACCCGCAAGGGTCTTTGCAATACCTGCGTCTGACGTGATGAACGACCGGTCATCCACAGGCAGCAGGCTGCAGCGGGTGTAGCCCTGCTTGACGTGGATCTTTGTCAGGATTGCGCTGTCGGCTGCTGCCTTTGCTTCCGCTGCTGCCAGCAGATCCGGATCCGTGTACTGGAGATTATGGATAAAATATTTCCCTGCGCAAACAGCATTGTACCGGATATTTCCCGGGTAATTTCGTGTCAGTTTTTCCGGATCTCCGTGAAAGATCTGCGCCTTTTCCCAAAGTCCCAGCTGGCACAGCAGGATATCCGCATGGGTAGAAATCTCCGGATAAACGCCAGGTACGTCGAGAGATTTCAGCTGGAAGCCGTTGCTTTGCAGAAACCTTTGCAGTGATGGCGAAGCCAGTCGGGAGAGATAGACGGTGGGTGTGTTTTGCAGCATAGCGGGATTCTCCTTATCGTGATTGCTGAGGATATTGTAACATGTTTTGCGGGAAGATATTCCAATCCGCTTTCTGATATGATAAAATAACCCCATCAGCAAGCAATACAGAAAGGCGGGTAGCAGGAACATGGTACACATCGGAAACAGCTGGGACGACGTCCTGAAGGGCGAATTTGACAAGGATTATTATCTGAAGCTGCGGGAGTTTCTCAAGCAGGAATACGGCAGCCGAACGATTTATCCCAATATGTACGATATTTTCAATGCGTTGAAGTTTACACCGTATGAAGATGTGAAAGCGGTGATCCTGGGGCAGGATCCGTACCATGAACCGGGACAGGCTCACGGGCTTTGCTTTTCGGTGCAGAAGGGTGTGCAGAAACCGCCTTCGCTGGTGAATATTTTTAAGGAGCTGCAGGATGATCTGGGGATCGATCCGCCGAACCACGGCAATCTGGAAAGCTGGGCGAAAAACGGCGTGCTCCTGCTCAATACGGTTTTGACGGTTCGCAGGGGAGCGGCAGGCTCGCACCGAGGCCAGGGCTGGGAGGTCTTCACGGATCAGGTGATCCAGCATCTTAACGCCAGAGAAAAACCAATGGTATTCATTCTCTGGGGCGGTTTTGCAAAGGCTAAGGAAGCTCTCATCACGGGAAAGCAGCACTGCATCATCAAGAGCGTACATCCGAGTCCACTGTCGGCACATCGAGGTTATTTCGGCGGAAAGTATTTTTCGAGAACCAATGCATTCCTGCAGTCTATAGGTCAGGAACCCATCGACTGGAGCATTCCGGAATAGCTCTACCGCACCACCATCAGCACCAGCTCCGCAACGAATACGGCGCTGCAGGCGCCCACTGCGACGATGAGCAGTCCCTTGCCTCTGTAGGCGATGAATACGGCGACGGCCAGCCCTGCGATGGCGGAGATCATGTGGTTGGTCCCATACAGGATCGCCGGGAACGTCATAGCGGCCAGAACGGTATAAGGAATATAATAGAGAAACGAGTTGAGAAACCGGTTCTCTATTTTTTTATTTACCAGAACGAAAGGCAGGGCACGGATCAGATATGTGCCCCCGGCCATTACCAGCAGATACGGTAAAAATGTAAGCATGTCCATTATTCGGCCTCCTTTACCGGGAAGAATACAGCCCCGGCCACTGATGCGATCACTGCGCTGATAATAATGGCGAATCCCGCCGAGATCCCTGAAAAGACAGGGACGTATCGGATCACGGTACTGATGATGATGGCAAGGATCACGGTGATCAGTACGTGGCGGTTTTCGCGCGCTTTCGGCACAACAACGGCGATGAACATGCCATAGAGGGCGATGCCCAGCGATGTGGTGATGATCTCCGGCATGATGTTTCCCAGGACTGCTCCGAACAGAGTCCCTGCGGACCAGCCCAGGATCGGAAGACTGATAAGGCCGGAAAAGTATTCTTTTGAAATCGATCCGTCGTGACCGATGGCAACGGCAAAGATCTCGTCGGTGATGGCGAATCCCAGCAGCCACTTCCAGACGCCGCGGAATTTCCCGTCCACTTTCTGGGAGAGGGAAATCGCCATCAGGGAATAACGGGAATTGATGACCAGCTGTGTCATGGCCATCTCCACGTAGGTTCCCATGGCGGCAAGTACAGTCACGCCGGCAAACTGTCCGGCTGACGTGAGGTTTGTCACGGAAATCAGGACGGCTTCCAGTGCGCTGCATTCGTTTTCGATGGCCATGAGACCGAAGGCGATCGATACGGAGAAATACCCTAGAGCTACCGGGATACCGTCTTTAAGACCTTTGTTAAAATCCATTGCAATATCCTTTCTGATTTGATACGATTGTTCTGCTAGCTGTTTTGCAGGATTTGTGCCTGCACATGGCGAAGCACAGACATAGAACCATTATACAGCAGAAGAAGGTAAAAAGAAATGATGATTTTCGTGTATTGGGGGATTTTGATCCTCTGTTATTTTATTGCGTCCAGACTGCGGAGCATGGCCAGCCGTTTCGGCTTCCTGGATAAAAGCATGATGGCGGCGGTGTATATCCTGGTGTTTCTCATGGGTCTTCGCATGGGCATCAACCAGCAGGTGACATCGGCGCTGGCGACCATCGGAGTCCAGGCTCTGGCAATCACGCTGGCAACCATTGGAGGCAGCATCCTGATGATCTTTCTGGTGCGTAAGGGGCTGCGGCTCAATCGGTACGGCGGTTCGGAAAAAGATGCACAGGAGCAGGAGCACAGAGGTAAGGCGGGCACATCAGATCTCAAGAGCACGGTGGGGATCGTGCTGCTGGTAATTGCCGGGATCGCCGTAGGTCGTTTCGGTCTGGTAGCCCAGTTCCCGGATCATCTGGATGAAATTTCGAATATTACAGGCAATGGTCTGACCATATTTTTATGCGTGCTGATCGCCATCATCGGCTTCGATCTCGGCCTTTCCGGCACGGTGGCTGCAAATCTGAAATCGGTCGGTCTCAAAGTGCTGGCGTTCCCGCTGGCGATCCTGGCAGGCACCATGCTGGCAGGGGGCGGGGCGGCCATGGCTTTCGGCTTTTCCCTCAAGGAAAGTATCGCCATCTGTGCCGGGTTCGGCTGGTATTCCTACGCTCCAGCCATCATCACGGCGGCTGGACCTCAGTATGCGGTGGCGGGCGCGGTGGCGTTTCTCCATAACGTAATGCGGGAGACGGCGGGGATCATCTTCATCCCGCTGGTTGCAAGGAAGCTGGGATATCTGGAGGCCATCAGCATCCCGGGCATCGGGACTATGGACGTCTGCATGCCGATCGTAGAGCAGTCCTGCCGGCAGGATACGGTGGTCTACGGCTTCGTATCGGGCTTTTTACTCTGCATCTTCACGTCTTTCTCTGTGCCGTTCCTCATGGGATAGTTTCTGCAAAGCCTCCGGCTAGGGTCATAGAAAAGAGGATATGAAAAACATTTCACTGATTTCATATCCTCATCTTTTTTTCTCTCTTATTCAATTACAACCGTTTCATGTGTAATGACTGCGTCTTTTCCATCTAAATATAGATTATATAGAAAAACCATCCGACAAATGAATAATCCAATAGCTAAAATCAGAATTACAATAATAGTTATTTTCATTATCCTGCTACGTTTCAGTTGTTTTCGCAGATAGTGGCTGTCAATTTCCTGATAGTAATTCACGATCAGATCTTCAGGACGCCCCAGTTCTTTACACAAGAATTCATAGGTGATATTTTCAGATTCCAGTTCGCTAATGGAATCTTTTATGTCGCGAAAAAAACGTTTTTCACATTTTCCATAAACCGGTAATAATGCTTTGATTTCTTTTAGATAACGCTTTTGCTCTTTATTCATCTGCTTCATCCTCCGAAAAATCATTGTTTAACACTTGCTGAATGCTTTGATTTGTTGCATAGTATTCTTTTTTCAAGTCTTCTAAGCGTATTTGACCAGCTTCTTCTAAATGATAATATACTCGAACAAGACGCTTTCCTACTTGTTGTTTATAATCCGAAATATAGCCATTATCAATCATTTTGTAAAGTGCTGGATATAAGGACCCGACTGGAAAGTCAAGTGTATTTTCAGAAGATTTTTTGATCAATTGTGATAATTGATATCCATAGCAGTCTCCTTTACAGCTTAGCACATGCAGCAAAAGCATTTCTACAGAACCTTTTTTAAAATTGATTTGAGTACTCATTATAATTCCTTTCTGTAACACATATTAGTGAAAAGTATATGCAATGTCAATATTTCGAATAACTAAATAGTAGTTGACGTTTATGATGACATACGTTATTATTCATATATGCTTATACTGCACAGTAGTAAATCTATTGTTAAGGAGGTATAGTAAAATGGTTTTGAATAATGGTTGGGGCTATTTGATTACTTACTTTGTAATGTTCCCTGTAGGTTTTCAAGTATCGAAGTTATTAGAACACTGGTTAACTTATATCAATGAGCAGGCATCTGGATTCGACATTTTCTTTTTTTGGCTTTTAGTTTCGGGAGTTTTGGCGGCATTGTTTTTGTGTATTATGCTATTCCTTCACCGGCACTTGATAGCAAAATATCCGTCATGCAAATGGCTTTCAATTGTTATTTGTGTTTTTCATCTAAGCTTAGGATTGTTTATAAGTGTAGTTGTTCAAACTAAAATAATGTTTGCATTATTTGGGTACATGTTTATAACAAGATATATGGTCTTATTGGTTATGTTATTAACTTTTATTTTTATAGATTTTTTGTTTAAGAAAGAAGCCTTCAAAAATGAAAAAAATACTTAGTGTCTTACTTTCATGCATTCTTATGCTTTCAATGACAACAACAGCCTCTATGGCGTATACGAGCTCGGAAATCAGTACAGTATCTGATGAACAATTATTAAAGGAAATTGTTGATAAGGATACAGATGTTATGTATAGTGGTGATAAAAAATGTTGATGGACAAAACAGTGAGAATGAGGAGGTTACAGTTATAACAGACATGGAGATCGAAACTCCTGATGTTGTTTCTGAAATTAGCCCGATGAGCTCAGGTGGAACAAAAAATAAAACGCAGAAATGTGGGGGGAGTTACCGCATATATGAAATGCTGGTATACTAATAAATCATTTAATAAGTCTAATGGTGTGAAATTAACGAAAACTGGTGGAAAAATCACACAAAAAGAAAATGCCGGGCTAGTAATTCGTAAATTGAAATCAACATATACAGGGAAAGGAACTTGTTGGAATAGTTCGGGAAAGACTTTAAGTGCGGCAACTTATACCAGTAGTAAAGCTCATTCAGCAGGGTCTTATTCATCATTGCAATCCTGGGATACAAGTTCCATTGATAGATATTACTATACGGGAGGATCTGGATTGCTTCAAGCTCGATTTTATGTGACTTATGGTGGAACAACAGCAGCATCTCAGGCACAGTATTCTGTTTCAATCAATTTAGCATCTTTAAAATAATATTCCTTAATGTAACGAAACTATAAAAATATTTTTTAGTTTTGGGAATTTAGCTTCTGTGCAGTATAAATTTGTTTTTCCATGATGTAATTGCAAAATGATAAAAAAACGCATATATACAATTTCATTAGTTGTTATAGTGTTACTTATTGTAGATTAGTACGAATAATAGATTGTATATTCTCGGGTGTTATGGAGGAAAGCTGATGAAAAAAGTAATAATGATTATTTTAGGGATTATTATAGCGGGATGTTTCATAGCATTTTATACTACTACAAAATCCTTTCTAATAAATAATTCAACTGAAAAATCTGATATTGCTGTGACTAATGGAGCTTTTGACATTACTCCGGAAAGTGGTGTTGAAATATTCAATAAGGATTTGAAAAATGCTGGATTGTCTCAGATTCCGAAAGAATACAAAAGCTCCACCCAAAGTGTCCAAGTACAAAATGGTGATGGCGAGGAATTGATCCAAAATGGAGTTACGTATTACGACTTCAAGATTTCAGACTCATTAAGGCTGCGTATGACTGCCTTTTCAAGTTTGGATAATCAAATTACAGGAATTGCGCTTATAGAGACGACTGGAAAGAAATCGTCGGAAGATAGTAAACTTAATCAATATTTCCAAGTGATTGCAGCTAATATTTCCCCGCAATTTAATGCTGATAAATTCCGGATTTCAAGATACCAAAATAAAAGCTTTGAGTTGGATCATATTCTATTTTGGTGTGGACATTTTAACTCGGGAAATAATGAGAAGAAAAACATATATATTGTGACTACAAATAGTGACTTGTTTGACTTTTATTTTTGATTGAATTGGGGAAATAATAGGGTTATCGCACAAGTGAATTGAATATATTTGATTCACTTGTGCGACAGCCCTTTTTCTCAAAGCTGGTCGATGGTTGGATGAACATGATACATATTTTTCAAAGCTTCGTATTCCTGCGAAGCTTTTTCTTTTGCGGCTTCCTGCTTCTGCCGCTGCTTCTCAGTCAGGGCGGCTGGATCCGGCAGTACGGCCTTGATCATCACGTTGCGGGCGGTGTGCTCCAGCGATGTGAACTCGATCATATTGACCTGGTAGCCGGCGCTTTCCAGTTTGAGCCCCCGCAGTCCGTCGGTCAGGATTTCCGTGAACTTATCCTTTAAGATCCCGTATTTCAGGTAGGAATCGTTGACCGGCTCCTTGATCTGGGAGAACAGCTCATGCTGGCAGCACGGTACCGACAGGATCACCCGGCTGTGCCATTTGACCGCGTTGATCAGGGCATAATCCGTCGCCGTATCGCAGGCGTGGAGGGTGACCACCATATCGGCACCCGTGCTCTCGTAGTCGGCGATGTCCCCTGTGAGGAAGGTCAGGTCGCCGTAGCCTAGTTCCTGTGCCGTCTTGTTGCAGAATTCGATCACGTCTTTTTTCAGATCCAGTCCGACGATGGCCACATCCCGGTTCTTTAAGACCCGCAGATAATAGTACAGCGCGAAGGTCAGATAGCTTTTGCCGCAGCCGAAGTCGATGATCCGCAGCGTACCTTGAGAAGGCAGATCGCGGAAGGAATCGTCGGCGATCTCAAGGAAGCGGTTGATCTGCCGGAACTTGGAATAGTGTTTCTGGAACACTTTGCCCTCCGGCGACATGACGCCCAGTTTGATGAGAAAGTCGCAGGGCTTGCCGTCCTCAATGATGTAGTGCTTCTTGCGATTGTGATCCAGCACCGCTGCCTTGCGAAGCTTTTTATAAGCACGGCGTGTGATCCGCGGATTTTCCGGATCGGCGGCCAGGATCTGAATATCCTCCGCCTCCGTCAGGATGTTGATCTGCTTGAAATCCTCACAGATCCACTGGCTGGCGTAGTCTATCATCTCGTGATAGGGGATGTTCTGGTGGGTCACTTTCTTCTCGAAATGAAACTCCGCCTGATACATGTATTCGCCCCGGATGGTTACCGGGCGAAGGGTGATTTTGCTGTATTCCAGGGACTTCTTCCGCTTCCCTGCAAAGATGATCTTAGTCAGGCTTCCGCTGTCTGATGCCTGCAGGATCGTCTGGATGATTCTTCTCATATCTGCAGTCCTTTCTGCTTTTTTCTACAGTCCATCATGCCACAAAGAACCGCAAATGTAAACGCTAAAATCCCCGGACGAACCTTTGCAGACATCAAATGCTGGGTTCCACGAACGGTATGCCGAAGTATTCTGTCAGAGCCAGCACCAGGGTGCGGGCGATCAGCTGTATGTTGTCGATGATCCAGAAGGCGTCCTCGGCGTTGTCATGGTAGGCCAGCTCGATGAGATTGGACGGAGCCTTTACCAGACGCAGCTCTCCCAGCGTGGTGTTTGCCACCGTTCGGACTTTGGCGGGATCCGGATAGATGACCTTCAGGTTTTCTGCAAAGATCTTCGCGGCGCGTGCTCCCTGGGTGCTGGTGGCGTAATAGTAAATGTCGCACCCTTGAAGCTGTCCGGCGAGGGCCGGTGGTGCGGCGTTGGAATGGAGGGCCAGATGGAAATCGTAGTTTCCAGCGTTGGATAGAGCAATAGCCTGCTGCAGGGTGGCATCCGGGTCGTTTCGCGTAAAGGAAATACCGCAGGAAATGAGATACGGCTCCATGGCATCGGCTACCAGATTCATGTAATATTCTTCGCTCCCCAGTCCGTTGATATAGGGATTATATTCCTGCACGGAGGGGCTTAAAAACAGATTTGGCATAAAGATACTCCTTTGTTTTTCTGTTAGTCTATGCGGAAGCCGCTGAAAAAGAGTCTGACCGGACTGCAAATTATTTTGACATGCCATGCATATTGATTTAAAATAAAGTGTTACAGTAATCATAAAAATTGCGAAATCGCAGGATTTCGATCATGTAATAAAATTCAATACAGAAAGTGGGAATGGAGTAATGGCAGAAAAGCAGAAAATAATCAATATCGCGGTGATCGCTCACGTCGATGCCGGCAAGTCCACGCTGGTGGACGCGTTCTTGAACCAGAGCGGTGTCTTCCGGGACAACGAGCAGGTGGTGGATTGCATCATGGACAGTGACGACATCGAGCGGGAGCGTGGAATCACCATCTATTCAAAAAACTGCTCCGTCATGCACGGAGACGTGAAGATCAATATCGTAGACACACCGGGACACGCCGACTTTTCTTCTGAAGTGGAGCGTATCATCAAGACGGTAGACACGGTCATCCTGCTGGTGGATTCCAGCGAAGGACCGATGCCGCAGACGCGATTCGTACTGAAAAAATCTTTGGAGCAGGGGATCAACCCGATCCTTCTCATCAACAAGATCGACAAGAAGGATGCCCGGATCGACGAAGTCGTCGATGAGGTATACGAGCTCTTTATGGACCTGGAAGCCAACGATGAGCAGCTGGATTTCCCGATCCTCTACGGCATCGCAAGACAGGGCATCGTGGTATATGATCCTGATGACGTTAAGGGCATCTCCGTAGAAGAGGGTGATGCAAAGATCAAGAAGAGTGCAAAGGGTATGCAGGGGCTTGACATCACGCCGCTGTTCGATACTATCATCAAGCACACCCAGCCGTACCCGGATCGCAACGCGGAACCTTTGCAGCTGCAGATCTCGGCTCTGGGATACGATGATTACATTGGAAGACTGGGAATCGGCAGGATCACAAAAGGTGTTATCAAGGCGGGAAGCACTGTGGCGGTAGCCAAGGGAGACGGTCAGATCGAACAGAAGAAGATCAATCAGGTATTCGTATACAGAGGACTGAAGCGGATGGCTGTGGACCAGGCGGAAGCAGGAGACATTGTCGTGATCTCCGGTATTGCGGACATCTCCATCGGAGAGACCATCTGCGACCCGGCAGACCCGCAGCCGCTGGAAATGATCCACATCGAAGAGCCGACTTTGTCCATGTATTTCATGGTCAACAAGTCGCCGTTCGCAGGCAAGTCCGGCAAATTCGTAACGTCCCGCCACATCCGGGAACGGCTCAATAAGGAACTGGAAGTCAACGTGGGACTGAAAGTGGAAGAGACCGACTCCACCGACAGCTTTAAAGTGTCGGGAAGAGGGGAGCTTCACCTTTCTATCCTCATCGAAAATATGCGCCGGGAAGGCTATGAACTGGCCGTTTCCAAGCCGGAGGTCATCATGCGCCGGGGCGATCACAACCAGGTACAGGAACCGATCGAAGAAGTGGTCCTGTCTGTGCCGGATGAATACTCCGGATCGGTCATTTCCAAGCTGAATGTCCGCAAGGGCATGATGCAGGAGATGCACAGTGAAAACGGATTCACCCACCTGGAATACCTGGTGCCGACAAGAGGACTGCTGGGCTACAGAAGTGAGTTTATCAACGATACCAGAGGCGAGGGCACCATGGTGCGGCGCTTTGCTAAATTTGACGATTATGTAGGTGAGATCCCGCAGCGCACCAACGGCGTGGCCATCGCCCAGGAAGAAGGAGTCGCAACGCCATATGCTATCTTCAATATCAGCGAGCGTGTACAGATGTTCATCGAACCGGGCACCAAGGTGTACGAGGGCATGATCATCGGCATGAACGCCAGAAGCGATGATATGGTAGTGAATCCGTGCAAAGCGAAAAAAGCGACTAATATGCGTGCGGCAGGAAGCGATGACAACATCAAACTGGCGCCGGCACGCACCTTTACATTAGAAGAAGCCCTGGAATTCATCGATGATGATGAACTGGTGGAAATCGTGCCGGACGATATCCGTCTGAGAAAGAAGTACCTAAAAGAACTGGAGCGCAGACGGAGCGGCCGGAAGATCAAACAGGAGGACTAAGCTATGGAAGAAAAGATTGCCGAAAGTCAGGAAGCATTGACCAAAGGGTCGTGGAAGGATTTCTTTTCTGTGGATAAAATGATGGACTGGGGAATGAATCTGGCGGCAATCCTTATCATAATCCTGATAGGACTGATTTTGTTGAAAATCATTTTGCGGATCACGGATCGGGGCCTGAAAAAAAGTACGGCAGATCCGATTTTATATACTTTCGTCCGCAATGTGATCAAGGTGGCGGCGGCCATCGTGCTGATTACCATGTGCCTGGGAGTTCTGGGCATTCAGGTTCATACGATCGTGGCTGTTATCGGGGCCGCCGGAGCAGCTATTGCGCTGGCTCTCAAGGACAGTCTGGCTAACATTGCCGGCGGTGTTATGATCATATTGACAAAGCCTTTCAGCAAGGATGATCTGATCGATATAGGAGATGTGTCAGGCAAGGTGCATCATATTGATTTGTTTCTGACGACGTTGAAAACCTATGACAACAAGACCATAACCATCCCCAACGGGATCGTCAATACTTCTGTCCTGGTGAATCACAGTCAGGAGGAGAAGCGACGCGTGGACTGCACATTCGGGATCGGATACGATGATGACATCGAGCATGCCAAGGAGATCATGCGGAAGGTATGTGATGACAATCCGCTGATCCTGACGGATCCGCAGCCGCTCATTGGTGTAGCAAATCATGGAGAAAGCTCTGTGAACATGGATCTTAAGGCGTGGTGCCTGACGGAACATTACTGGGATGTGAAATATTATCTGGAAGAGCATATCAAAGTTGCATTTGACGAGAACGGGATACAGATCCCGTTTCCACAGATGGATGTCCATATCCATCACGAATAAAGGGTGGATCGGATGTTTTGTATACTACACACAAAGAATTTGTCCGTGATTTATAAATATGTGTGGAAAACAAAACGGAATAATGATAAAATATTAGAATAATGTGCAATTGGAAAGGAGACTCGGGATATGAACGACAAGAGAAAATTTAAGCGGGTTCTGGTCGCCAACAGAGGGGAGATCGCGATCCGTATATTCAGGGCCTGCAAGGAACTGGGAATCAGAAGCGTTGCTATCTACTCAGAAGAAGATAAAAATACACTGTTCAGAACGAAAGCGGATGAATCTTATCAGATCGGCAAGGGCAAGTCCCCTGTAGATGCTTATCTGGCTATTGATGAGATCATCGAACTGGCAAAAGCAAAAGGCGTGGATGCGATCCATCCGGGTTACGGCTTCCTGTCTGAAAATGTAGAATTTGCAAAGGCATGCGAAGAAGAAGGACTGGTTTTCATCGGACCGGATTATCACATGATGGACAACCTCGGAGACAAGGTCAAGTCCAAGATCGTGGCAAACAGCGTAGGTGTGCCGACTATCCCGGGCATCACAGAAACCGTACCTTCGGAAGAGGTGGCTTTGCAGTTTGCAGATGAATGCGGATACCCTGTTATGCTGAAGGCAGCGGCCGGAGGCGGCGGAAGAGGTATGCGTATCGTAAGATCGAAGGAAGAAATGGTAGAACAGTACCGCAGTGCCAAGAGTGAAGCGAAGAAGGCATTCGGTATCGACGATATCTTCATTGAAAAATATCTGGAACGTCCGAAGCATATCGAAGTGCAGATCCTGGGAGACAGTTACGGCAACATCGTACATCTGTATGAACGTGACTGTTCCATCCAGAGAAGACACCAGAAAGTGATCGAATTTACTCCGGCGCTCTGCCTGACAGAGGAGCAGAGACAGAACATCTGCAACGACGCTCTGAAGATCGCCAAGGCGGTGAACTACAGAAGTGCAGGTACTGTAGAATTCCTGGTAGACCATGAAGGAAATCATTACTTCATCGAAATGAACCCTCGTATCCAGGTGGAACATACCGTTACAGAAATGACGACAGGCATCGATATCGTACAGTCGCAGATCCTGATTGCCGAAGGATATGAACTGAATTCGCCGGAACTTGACATCCAGAGCCAGGACGATATCCAGCCACGTGGCTTTGCGATCCAGTGCAGACTGACGACAGAAGACCCTATCAACGGATTTGCTCCGGATACAGGCGTTATCACAAAATACACAAGTGCAGGCGGCTACGGCATTCGTCTGGATGCTGGCAATGCGTTTGTTAACTCGACCATCTCGCCGTACTACGACAGCCTTCTTGTAAAAGTAACGTCCTGGGCGCGCAGTTTCCACGATGCGATCAGCAAGGCAAAGCGTGCGCTGAAGGAAATGAAGATCAACGGGGTGAAGACAAACCGTGCATTCCTGCTCAACGTACTGAATCACCCGACGTTCCAGGCTGGTAACTGTGACACCGGATTTATAGCAGACAATCCGGAGCTGATGAATATCATGGTAAGAGAAGACAAGGAAGTAAAACTGCTTACGTTCCTTGGTGAAAAATATGTCAACGGAAACAGAGGGATCAAGCCGCAGTTTGACGTGCCGGTATTCCCGCGGATCAAACCGGCTGAGATCGCAAAGCTTTCCGGCACGAAACAGATCCTTGATGAAAAGGGCCCTCAGGGCGTTGTGGACTGGGTAAAAGATCAGAAGAAGCTGCTGATCACCGATACGACTATGCGTGACGCGCAGCAGTCCCTTATGGCAACTCGTGTCAGAACGGTAGATATGGAAAAGATCGCCCCGGCGACAGCTCTTTATGGTAAAGATCTCTTCTCGCTGGAAATGTGGGGTGGAGCAACATTCGATACGTCCTATCGTTTCCTGAAGGAATCTCCATGGGAAAGACTTGAGACGCTGCGTGCCAAGATCCCGAACATCATGTTCCAGATGCTGATCCGCGGTGCGAACGCTGTAGGCTACAAGAACTATCCGGACAACGTGATCCGCAGATTTGTAAAAGAATCAGCCAAGTCCGGAATCGACGTGTTCCGTATCTTCGATTCCCTTAACTGGATCCAGGGTATGGAAGTGGCGCTGGATGAAACCCTCAACCAGGGCAAGGTCGCAGAAGCGTGCATCTGTTACACCGGAGATATTCTGGATGAAAGCAGAGAAAAATACAACCTGAACTACTACATCAAGATGGCGAAGGAACTGGAAAAGAGAGGTGCTCACATCCTGGGCATCAAGGACATGTCCGGTCTCATCAAGCCGATGGCAGCCAAGAAGCTGATCGAAGCTCTGAAAAACGAGATCTCCATTCCGATTCATCTCCATACTCACGATACCAGCGGCAACGGTGTAGCCACTCTGATGATGGCAGCCAATGCAGGCGTGGATATCATCGACGCAGCGTTCAACAGCATGTCGGGACTGACAAGCCAGCCTGCTCTCAACTCCATCGTAGCTGCTATGGACAGCACAGAGCGTGAAACAGGTATCGATCCGGATGGCATCCAGGAAATCTCTGATTACTGGGCAGCAGTAAGACCGGTTTACGCTGGATTTGAATCCGACATGATGACAGGATCCGCAGAAATCTACAAGTATGAGATGCCGGGAGGACAGTACTCCAACCTGAAGTCTCAGGTAGAAAGCTTCGGACTGGGTCACAAATTCAACGATGTAAAGGATATGTACAAGGCAGTCAACGAGATGCTGGGTGATATCGTTAAGGTAACACCGTCCTCTAAAGCTGTTGGCGATATGGCTATTTTCATGGTGCAGAATGAACTGACGCCGGAAAATATCTATGAGAAGGCAAAGGATATCGACTTCCCTGATTCCATCGTTTCCTACTTCGAAGGCATGATGGGTCAGCCAGAAGGCGGCTTCCCGGAAAAACTCCAGAAGCTTGTACTTCACGGCAAGAAGCCGATCACCTGCAGACCGGGCGAATTGCTGCCGGAAGAAGATTTCGACGGTATCAAGAAGCTGCTGGTCGAGAAATATGGACTGGAAGGAACAGAGAAAGAAGCTCTCAGTTATGCGCTTTACCCGAAAGTATTTGAGGACTATCTCAAGAGCCTGGACAAGGAAGGTAACTTCCGCCTGATGGGCAGTGATATCTTCTTCCATGGCTTATCTGAAGGAGAGACATGTGAAGTCAAGATCGCAGAGGGTAAGGAACTGGTTGTCAGACTGTCTGATGTAAGAGATGCAGATGATGAAGGGTTCAGAAATCTGGTATTCGAAGTCAACGGCAACAGAAGTGCTGTTAAGATCAAAGACCAGGCTGCTTCTAACATCGGAGCGAATTCGTCCCAGATCGTTTATGCCAATGCAGAAGATCCGAATGAAATCGGAGCAAACATCCCGGGTAATATCATTAAGGTGCTGATTGCCGAAGGCGATGAAGTGGAAGAAAAGCAGCCGATCGCGGTGATCGAAGCCATGAAGATGGAGACCAATATTCTGGCTCCTGCAAAGGGCGTTGTTGACAAGATCTACATCAAAGAAGGTCAGCAGGTCAAGGCAGGCGAGTTGATTGCAAAACTGAAGTAATATAATAAATAAAGGAGCATAGCGATGAACAACGGTGGTATCGTAGGAAAGTTTTTATATTTTTGGATCTTCATGATCGGTGTGTTGCTTTTTGCAAAGTATCTCGGTCATGTTGATGACGGCAGACAGATGGTTTATGTCTGCATTGCTGCAGCCCTGGTGTACATCGTTTTCATGGTGTTCCGGGCGCTGGGCAGAAACAAGCGGGAAGAGAAGGCTGAAAAAAAGCGTGAAGCAAACCGCACACCGGTGCATAAGGGTCAGGCCGGCAAAAAGAAAAAGAAGCGTTAGCCTGAGAATCCTGTAAGAATAGAGAAAAGAACCTCGCATAAACATTCCTGTTTTTTAACAAACTAAGGAAAAAGATGCGAGGTTTTTTTATGAGTGAATATGAAAATCTGCTGAGGCAGATCAAGAGTCAGGTTCCGGTAGATGAAAGCTTTGACCTGCTGGAAAGAAAACTGAAGATCGGAGAACGGGATGCAACTATGTTTTTCGTGGATGGTCTGGTGGACGGAGATGTTATGCAGCGGGTAGTAGCCAGCCTGCAGGGACTGGATAAAAAAACAGTGGATCGAGCGAAAACCGCCGGAGAATTTATGGCGTATAACCTGGCATTCCTTGATTGTCTGCTGGCTTCCGACATGAAACAGGGAATACAGTTTCTGTACTCCGGATTGATCCCGCTTCTGATCGATGGGTATGATCAGATAATCATTATTGATGGACGGGATTATCCCCTTCGCAGTGTGGCAGAACCTTCCAAGGAAAAAAGTTTGCGAGGAGCGAAAGACGGTTTCGTAGAAGCAATGATGATGAACATCGCACTGCTTCGCAGAAGGATCCGGGATAATGCTCTTATTTTCAAGATATATGCTGTAGGAGAAGTGACTAAAACAGATGTTGCCCTGGCGTATATGAAGGATCGGGCAGATCAGGATATGGTGAAGAAAATGGATCAGACACTGAAGCAGCTTCGTTTGCGGGGGCTGACGGTCACAGAACAGACTCTGGTGGAGGCTCTGACCGGAAAGAAGCTTAGCTGGTGCAATCCTTTTCCGAAAGTGCGTTATTCTCAGCGCCCGGATATCATTGCGGCTCACGTAGAGGAAGGAAAGCTGGCAGTGATCGTTGACAATTCGCCAACTGTGATCCTTCTTCCTGCAGGGATATTTGATTTCCTGCAGGATATTGATGATTATTATTTTCCTTTGCTTACAGGGAATTATTTTCGATTTTTGCGGATTTTAAACATATTCGTGATTCTGTTTGCAACACCGGTGTATCTGCTTTTTGCAGAAGGGGATATCCCAGTTAATGAAGCATTGCGGTTTTTCATTACCGAAGAAGAATTTGCCATAAGCATTTTCTGGCAGTTTATATTGCTGGAACTGGCAGTGGACGGATTGAAGCTGGCATCCTTGAATACGCCAGATTCCCTGGGCATGTCGCTGTCGGTGATCGGGGCGTTGATACTGGGTGAGTTTTCGGTTTCATCAGGATGGTTCGTGCCGCAGACCATCCTGTGCATGGCTGTAGTCGCTCTGGCAAGCTTCACGCAGCCCAGCATCGAGTTGGGCTTTGGAATCAAATTCGTGCGTGTGCTCATGTTGATCGGTGCTCATTTGCTGGGCTGGGAGGGCGTTGCCATAGGATTTTTGATTTCAGTGGCAGTGATGGCCGCTACCAGAACGATCGTTGGAACATCCTACTTATATCCACTTGTTCCATGGGACTGGTCTAAGCTGAGGAAGCTTCTGTTTCGCACAAAAAAGTGAACCACTGCATAGTATGAGAAAGAAAACAGGGAAAGGCGGAGCAGAAGCAATGGATACGAGAGAGCTTTTTGCACGGCTCATTCAGTGTGAGGCGGGTGGTGAAGGAACGGATGGTATGATGGGCGTCGCTACAGTCGTTATGAACAGAGCAACGATCAATTATGGGGAATTTGCTCGGATCAACGGTGGAGGAGATATTCGCAGTGTGATCGAGCAGCCTGGTCAGTTTACATGTATGAAAACCAGTGTTGGAGGCGTTTATAATCCACAGAATGTTTATAACATGATACCTCTGGAGGAACATTATGCGATTGCCGACTGGGCTATTGCAGGCGGCAGGCTGCCGGGAGTGGATCAGTCATTGTTTTTTCACAATCCGTACAGCACAAGCTGCCCGGTGTATTTTCCAACTCGCGTCGGCGTGATCCATAACCGGGTGGGCGACCATTGTTTCTACATCCCGACTTCCTATTATGCAGCTACATGAGTCAGAAAGGTGGTTTTATGGCAACACAGGAACAAGGGGCAGAAATGATTGCCCGGGAAGATATGACTGAAATCATGGGAACGGAGCAGATTCCTGCAGAAGCGGTGCTGCCGGGTTCGGCAGGGGCGGCGATATCGACCGGCAGTTCCGGGAACTTCGGGATGCAGCAGAACGGTTCCTATCCGCAGATCATTCCCAACAGTCCGACGTTTCAGGTTCCGGCGAATTCGCTTCTTCCGCTGGAATACAACGAGCTCCTGGATTACAATGCCGTGCAGTATCTCAATGGGATCTTCCGTACTCAGATCGGACGTTACGTCAAGGTGTCGCAGCTGGTGGGATCCAATACCATGGAGGAGTTTGAAGGATATCTGATTGGCGTCGGGATCAATTACATCATCCTGCAGGATTATCTGACAGGAAATATACGGATCCTGGATATTTACGGGATCAAGAGTATGTATGTGTATTATAAGAACGTCAGGAGCATGCTGTCTTCGGAGTAGCGCGGAGGCTTTGCAGCAGAAAAAAAGCATGAAAAAACTGCATCGGGGCGAGGAATTTTGAAGATCCTCGATCCGATGCAGTTTTGCAGTTTACAGGGTTTCAGGTTTTAGTAGTGCATTACGACCGGCATGCCGACTTCAGCCTGTCTGTAAAATTCAGGGATCCGCCCGGTAGGCATATTGACGCAGCCATGGCTTCCGTTGGTTCTCCAGATACTGCCGCCGAAGCTGCTTCTCCAGCTGGCATCGTGGAAGCCGATCCCTGTCGGAGTAATACCCATCCAGTAGGATACCGGCGACTCATAGTCGTCGCCTTTGAGAATCACGTTTCGCAGTTTGTTCATGATAAAGTATGTCCCTGTCGGCGTAGCGTCGCCACGCGCCTGATTTCCTGTTACGACGCTGCAGGAGAATTTCAAGACACCGTCGCGATAAAAGCGTACTTCCTGTCTGCTGAAGTCTACGTCGGCATAGGTGTTGCCGAGAAGGCGGGAATATGTGCCGTAGCCTTTTTTGGAATAGATCGGTTCGCGCTTCACATCTTTATGAGATTCCAGGTCTTTTGTAAGCTGTTCGGCTTCTTTTTCCTGATCGATCTTCCATCCGTATGTACCGCCCTTTACAGTGATCTTTTTTCCGGCCAGGGTTTCAAAAGTACGTTCGATTCCTACCGTGTTATATTTTTCTGCCAGTTGTTTTACATACTCCTTCACACCTTCAGTGCTTGCTTTCCCGGAAAGGCTGCTGTCAAACATAGTGCTCAATTCTTCTACTGAAACGGTGAAAGAATCCTCTCCCAGTTCATAATCTATTTTTTGCCCAAGATATTTTTTGCAGAATTCCTGATATTTGATAAGATTTTCGTCATCAGATGTTACCTTCGGTATATCGTTGTATTTTTTTTCATCATAGATCATCTGAAGATTTCCGGACTGGATCTGCTCCAGCATTGCCTGGAAGAACCGATCCTTATCAATGGCTGTTCCCATTTTTTCAGGAATGATCGGAAAATCCGGATCCGACAAATCGACGTAAGCATCTGTACTGGCTTTCGCGTTTGGATTGTTGAGGAATTCAGAGTTCATCACCTGTTCCTTGAAGGAATCGCCGCAGGTTTTGATTGTCATGGGGATCTTCACGGAAAACGGTGTGCGAAGATAATGGCTCATGGCTGCAGTCAGGAGATGCTTTTCTTTTATGGAGCGTATCTGACCGGCAATGTCATATGTACAGTCAAAATGTGTAAACTCTGCCAATTTGTCGTTAAGACTTCCTACTACGGTCAGAGTTTTCTTATTCCACTCATCAGAGAGCTGACTGAAAGCTTCATCGTAAGTAAGATTAGAGCAGTCGACTCCATTGATCGAGGTTTTCTGCGGCAGATGATCAGCAGTGTAGTCGGAAGATCTGGTATATGCGAGGATCAGCCCGGCTATCGCGACGATGATGCATGCGATGACTGCTGTGATAATAATAAGGGTTTTTCTCATAATGTCTCCTTCTCTGGATCCTGTCCATAATCTCTTTTATTCTACTTGATTCGTCAGAATTATACAATAGAAAAATTGCTCAAAAAGTTCGTCATATAATTTTATCGCAGAGTATGATAAAATATTAGTAGAATAACAAAAGAGGTTTTATATGGCATTTACACATTTACATGTACATACAGAATACAGTTTACTGGACGGCGCTGCCCGGATCGGAGATCTGGTGGCGCGTGCAAAGGAGCTGGGCATGACGTCGCTGGCTATCACAGATCACGGTGTTATGTTCGGGGTCATCGATTTTTACCGGGAATGCAAAAAACAGGGCATTCGCCCTGTGATCGGCTGCGAGGTCTATACAGCTGCCCGTACCTTGTTCGATAAAGACGCTGAACGGGATAAGAGGATGGGGCACCTGGTATTGCTGGCAAAAAACAATCAGGGATATAAAAATCTGATGAAGATCGTTTCGGAAGGATACCGCCATGGCTTTTACTACAAGCCGCGGATCGATAAGAATGTACTCAGGCAGTACCATGAAGGCCTGATCGCTTTATCGGCATGTCTGGCGGGAGAGATCCCTCATAGATTGTTAAACGGCGATTATGAAGGCGCTAAGAAAGAAGCACTGGAAATGCAGGATATCTTTGGCGAGGGTAATTTTTACCTTGAACTGCAGGATCAGGGGCTGGAGGAAGAAGCTCGCATTTTGCCGGATATGAAGCGGCTTCATGCAGAAACCGGGATTCCATTTGTCGCGACCAACGACTCTCATTATGTGCGTCAGGAAGATGCGGTGGCACAGGATATCCTGATGTGCATCCAGATGGGAACGACGGTGGATGAAGAGAATCGCATGCGGTTTTCCAACGATCAGTTCTATCTCAAATCCGAGGATGAAATGCGTAAGATCTTCGCATCTATTCCGGAGGCGTGCGATAACACGGAAAAAATCGCCCAGCAGTGTGACGTGACCTTCACATTTGGCGAACTGCATCTGCCGGATTTCCAGGCTCCAGAGGGACTGACCAAACCTGAATACCTTCGGAAGCTCTGTGAGAAGGGACTGGTAGAACGTTATCCGGAGGCAGAAGGGGAAGCCCTTGCAGATCTGCAGGAGCGACTGAATTACGAGTTATCCACCATTGAAAATATGGGCTATGTGGAATACTTCCTCATCGTCTGGGACTTTATCAATTACGCTAAGGAAAATCATATCATGGTAGGGCCGGGACGAGGCTCCGCGGCGGGAAGCATCGTAGCATATACATTGCGTATCACCGATATCGATCCGATCAAATATGGGCTGATCTTTGAGCGGTTTCTCAATCCGGAACGTGTCAGCATGCCGGATATCGATATCGATTTCTGCTATGAACGGCGCGGCGAAGTCATTGACTATGTAACGCGAAAATACGGAGAGGATAAGGTCTCTCAGATCATCACATTTGGTACGATGAAGGCCAAGCAGGCTGTAAGAGATGTCGGGCGTGTACTCAATGTCAGCTATCCGGAGACCGATGCCATCGCGAAAGCGATTCCCTTTGCATTAAAAATGACCATCGATAAAGCTCTGGAAATGAGTCCGGAACTGAAAGCGAAATACGAAGGCGATGAAACGACCCGAAAGGTCATAGACATGGCAAGAGCCATCGAAGGTATGCCGCGCCATGCGTCAACGCACGCAGCCGGCGTGGTGATATCCAGGGACAGTATCGATGAATACGTGCCTCTGTATCTTGCGGATAAAGGGCTGTCCACTCAGTTCAATATGACGACGATCGAAGAGCTGGGACTGTTGAAAATGGACTTTCTGGGGCTGAGAAACCTGACGATCATAAGAGATGCACTTGCGATGATCGAAAAGGATCACGGGATCAAAATCGATTTTTCCAGGATGGAATACGATGATCCGAAGGTATATGATATTATCGCGAAAGGCAATACGGAAGGGATCTTTCAGCTGGAAAGCGGCGGCATGACTCAGTTTATGAAGAATTTGAAGCCGGACTGCTTCGAAGATATCGTCGCCGGGATCTCCCTGTACCGTCCGGGACCGATGGCGTCTATTCCAACATATATAGAAAACAAGAAGCATCCACATAATATCGCTTATATCCATAAGAGTCTGGAACCGATATTATCTGTTACCTATGGCTGTCTGGTGTACCAGGAGCAGGTCATGCAGATCGTGCGCGATCTGGGCGGTTATTCCTATGGACGTTCCGATCTGGTGCGCCGTGCCATGAGTAAGAAAAAGATGGACGTTATGCTGGAGGAAAAAGAGTACTTTATCCATGGCAAGACCGATGACGACGGCAATGTGGAGATCGCAGGATGTGTGAGAAACGGTGTGCCGGAAGATGCCGCAGAGGAGATCTTCAACCAGATGGTAAGCTTCGCGGAATACGCATTCAACAAGTCACATGCGGCGGCATATGCGGTGCTGGCCTATGAGACCGGCTATCTGAAGGTCCATTATCCGGCAGAATTCATGGCAGCTCTGATGACCAGTGTGACTGGTGATGCCAATTCGATATCAAAATACATGAGAAACTGCCAGGAGATGGGGATCCAGGTACTGCCTCCTGATGTGAATGAAAGCGATAAGAAATTTTCTGTTACAGATGGAAAGATACGGTTCGGGCTTTCCGGTGTGAAAAACGTGGGAGACGGGGTCATCGATGCTATCATCGAGGCTCGTGAAACGAAAGGGATCCCAGGCGATATTTTCCGCTTTATTGAGGATCTTGACGTTCATAAGATCAATAAAAAGGCAATCGAAAGCCTGATAAAAGCTGGTGCACTGGATTGTTTCGATCCTAATAGAGCGGCTCATATCGGCATCTATGAAAGCCTGATCGAGTCGGCTCAGTCAAGTGCGAAGAAGAACATCGAAGGACAGCTTTCTCTGTTTCAGCTGGCGGCGGATACCATGGAGGAGAGCAATGTAGTCAACCGGCTGCCGGCAGTTAAGAATTTTGAAAAATCAGTTCTTCTGGCTCAGGAAAAGGAAATGCTGGGTGTGTATCTGACGGATCATCCGCTGCGGGAGTTTGAGGAGCGGATCGCAAAGATGACGACTGTTACAGCGCAGGATCTGGCAGATGTTCTGGACAGTGAAGAAAACGGGAGCCAGCATAGTTTTGTGCGTGACGGGATGCAGGCAGTCATGGCAGGAATTATCACCGGCAAAAAAACATTGATCACAAAGAACAACAAGATGATGGCGTTTTTGAATATAGAAGATTTGTATGGCGCGGTGGAGATCGTGGTATTTCCCAATATTTACGATCGGTACAGCAGCATTTTACAGGAGGACGCTATTATATCTGTCACCGGCAGCATCAATTTCAAAGAGGGCGAGATGCCGAAGCTGCTGGCAGAGAACATCGTGGATCTGAGAGAGCTTAAGGATGCCATACCGGAGGATGCTGCAAAGGATATGCCGGAGAAGTTTGGCAGCGGCCGGCTGTCTGCAAAGGCTGCACGGCAGCCTCAGGGACTGATCAAGATCAAGCTTCCGCAAGGTGTGGACAAGGATGAGATATTGGAGCAGATCCGGCAGGTGATGAGAAGTCATCCCGGTGAATGTCAGACAATCATATATCTGCCGGAAGGTGGATCATTCCGGACGGATGAAAGTCTGTGGGTGGTTCCGGATCACGATTTTCAGCAGAAGATCACAGATCTTGTCGGCGCAGAAAATTATAAAGGATAACAACCGGTAAAAAGGAGGTAGTTTGCTTATGAAGAGGATCGGAATATTGACCAGTGGCGGAGATGCATCGGGCATGAACGCAGCGGTTCGGGCGACTGTGAGAAAGGGGCTCTCTATGGGAATGGAGGTTTATGCGATCGATCGCGGATTCGAAGGGCTTCTGGATGGAAATATTGAAAAAATGCAGTGGCATTCGGTTGGGGACATACTGCAGAGGGGCGGTACGATCCTGCGAACAGCAAGGAGCGAACGGTTTCGGACAGAAGAGGGACAGGAACGTGCTGTTTCTGTTCTGGATACATTCGGAATAGAGGGTGTTGTGGTGATAGGAGGAGATGGCTCTTTTCGAGGCGGAATGGAGCTTTCCCGGAGAGGCGTTCACGTGATGGGTATTCCAGGAACGATAGATAATGACCTGGCGTATACGGATTACACGATTGGATTTGATACAGCAGTAAATACGGTCCTGGCTATGATTTCCAACATACGTGATACGTCATCAGCTCACGAAAGAACCAGTATCATAGAAGTTATGGGACGTCATTGCGGAGATATCGCTCTTCACGCAGGGCTTGCCGGTGGAGCGGACGATATTCTGATCCCGGAAATCGAACTGGATATCAATCGTGCCTGCAGACGGATCCTGCGTGGACAGCAGTCGGGCAAACGCCACAGCATTATCATCAAGGCAGAGGGCGTGCCGGTCAGCACGGCTGAGCTGCGGGATATCATAGAAGAACGGACGGGACAGGAGACCCGTGCAGTGGTGCCGGGTCATATCCAGCGAGGCGGAACACCGAGCCGACAGGACAGGGTCCTGGCCAGCCTGATGGGTGCGAAGGCGGCAGAACTGCTTTACGATGATGAAGAAAGCAAGGCCATCGGTATCACCGGGGGAGAGATTCGTGCATGCGGACTGGAAGAAGCTTTGCAGATGAAGCGTGAGTTCAACCCGATGCTGTATGATCTGGCGGAAACGCTGGCATAACGCATGGATGAAAGCCATCGAAGAACGCAGCTTGGATGTTCCTCCGTTCTACGGACTTGCGCTGGATGATGAGTCGGCTGATATGGAGCAGATCATAAGCGATTTTCGTGCATTCATCAAGTCCATTGCTTAGAAAGACGTACTCTCGTCTTTCTAAGAAGGAATGACCTGGTTATTTGGAATCTTCAGGACTTTTAATGGATTCCAATCCGATATCATTTTTGATGATGCGACCGAATGTGATGGCATTCCTGCCGAATTTTTTTCGTATATCATCCATGGTGCGTTCCATTTTTTCGCCCGTTTCGTTCTGGATGTTTTCGCTGGAAAAAAGGGAAAGCTGCTGGGCCTGATCTTCCGGGCACAGATTGATGGCTGTAACAGTAAGCATTCGGATGGGGTGACGCAGGTTCCAGGACTTTTCGATGATAGAGACAGCGGTATCTGCGATGTTCTCTGCCAGATTGGTGGGATTGTCCAGCTGCTGCTGCCTGGAAATGACTTTTAAAGAAGGATCTTTGATGTCTACTTTGACACCGAAGGCCTTCTTTTTCTTTTGGCGCAGGCGGACTGCCACCGTGTCAGAAAGAGCAATGACAGCAGTACGGATATCCTGGATCCCCTCCAGATTGCGACGGAAAGTGGAGCCGTTTCCGATGGACTTGACGTCTTCTCTTTCGTCAAACCGGCTGACAGGGGTCTGATCCAGACCATTAGCATAGTCGTGGATAATGCTGCCCTGTTTGCCCAGCAGGGCAGCTACGGTGTGGCAGTCTGATTCTGCCAGCTGACCGATGGTGTGGATGCCGATCCCCTGCAGTTTGTCTGCAGTGGCTTTTCCTACGAAAAAGAGATCGCGGATGTCCAGTGGCCACAGAATATTTTTGTAGTTTTCCTGTGTAATAACTGTAGTAGCATCGGGTTTCTTGTAGTCGCTGCCCATTTTTGCAAAAATTTTATTAAAAGATACCCCTGCAGAAAGAGTAAGTCCCAGTTCTTTTTTGACTTGATGGCGGATCTTATCGGCAATCTGCTTACCATTGCCGAATAGTTTCTGGCTGGCGGTCACATCCAGCCAGGATTCGTCCACACTGAAAGGCTCTACCATATCGGTGTACTGCAGATAGATTTCATTGATAAGTCGGCTGTAATGCTGATATTTCTTGTGATGGGGCGGAACAGTTTGCAGGTCCGGGCATTTTTTTCTGGCCTGCCACAGAGTTTCTGCTGTTACGATACCGTACCGTTTGGCAATTTCGTTTTTTGCCAGGATAATACCGTGACGGCTTTCCGGATCACCGCATACCGCCATGGGTTTATCGCGAAGCTCCGGATAATCCAGGAGTTCAACGGATGCGAAGAATCCATTCATGTCGCAGTGCAGTATCACTCGGTTTTTTGTAAGATCCATGGCCGCCTCCTTTGCAGAAATTTATTGGAATATATCCTTCCTATAAGTATACCATTTTTCGGAAGAGAGAAAACACATAATCTCCTTTTTTCTTTGCAGTATTTTATGGTATACTGTAGTCAACATGGAGGAAGGATGGAATTATGTTTCGAAAAATAAACAGAGTACTTCGGACTGCGATTCTGATCACGGGAGCTGGCGTGCTCCTGGCGAAACTGGCGGAGAAAGATCCGCAGCAGGAGGAAGAGCAGAGCATGGAAGGAAATCATAGAGAAAAAGATGCTTTTCAGGAAAAAGAATTTGATGATATCTGGTAGTTAGAAGGAGTTTTTTTAAATGAGAATGTTAACGATCATAGGCGGTGTGCTTATGCTGCTGACTGGTATTTTTTGTTTTATAAACCCGGGACAGACATTCCTGGCGATCGCGTTTGTCATCGGACTGGTGATGGTTCTGAATGGCCTGATCCACATCTGCGCGTATATGATGGGAAGAGGCTTGAACAACAAGGGTGACAACAACGGGTGGATCCTGACCGATGCACTGATCACGTTATTGCTGGGGATCCTGGTTCTTTGCAATCAGCTGGTTGCGGACACGGCGATCCCGATGGTATTTGGCATGTGGGTGCTGGTATCCGGCATACTGCGTATCGAGGCGGCCACTCATATCAACCTGGAGAGAAAGCGGGAAAACTTTCGTATCACTATGATCACCGGAGTCATGACGGTTGTAGTTGGGCTGTTTGGTTTTATCAATCCGCTGGTCATGTTTCTCAGCACTGTCGTACTGATGGGATTTTTCATGGTGATGCAGGGAATCAATATCATTGAACTGGGTATCGATATGCCGCATCAGAGAAAAGCTTATGTGAAGATCTACAAGAGAAAGAGAGAGCCTGTTCGTATCACGCCGGAAGAAGAGACGGAAGAAAAAGTACAGGAACGTCTGCAGGCTAAGCGAGAAGAAGAAATCAATGCAGTGATAGGAGATATTCATGCGAAATTATGATATCTGCATTATAGGAGGCGGAGCATCCGGTCTTGCGGCGGCTGCTTCGCTTTCTTCACATTTTCATACTGTGTTGCTTGAGAAAAACGGAATTCTGGGGCGCAAGATCATGGCGACCGGTGGAGGACGGTGCAATATCACCAATACTGCCTGCGCACACTGCGATCTGACCCTGGATTTTTTTAAATCACTGGGAATGGAACTCTATCACGATGCAGAAGGACGATATTATCCATATTCCAATCAGGCTCGAGATGTGGCACGGGTGCTGGAAGAAGCTGCTTTGGAAAAAGGCACAGAAGTGGTGCTGGACTGCGGTGTGACGAAGATCCAGAAAAAGGTGGATCATTTTCAGATCTTTAGCGAGAAACGATCCTTTTCTGCAAAGAAGGTGATCCTGGCAGTCGGAGGCAAGGCTGCTCCGTCACTGGGGACGACTGGAGACGGATATGGTCTGGCACGCAGTATGGGTCATGAAACCACGACGATCTATCCGATCCTGACGGGGATCGAGTGCGGAGATCTGCAGAAGATCAAAGGCGTGCGAGCCAGGGGAACGGTACGCCTGTTCATAGAAGACCGGCTGCTGGCGGAAGAAACGGGAGAAATCCAGTTTACGGAAGACGGCATTTCTGGTATTTGCGTCATGAATCTGACTATGCATATCACAGCAGAAAAGGGCGCTTCGGTGCGGGAATCCCTGCAGCGTTATCATCTGGAACTGGATCTGGCGCCGGATTTCTCAGAAAAAGAGCTGCTGCACAGGAAAAGCTCGTTCGGGATTTTGTCCTATGCTCTTTCTCAAATAGTCTCATTGGAGGACATAAAGGCGTGGAGACTTCCGGTGCGAGGTGTGAAGGGCTGGAAAAGTGCACAGTGCACGGCAGGCGGGATCCGTCTGGATGAAATAGATATGCAGACGATGGAGTCCAGGATCGTGCCGGGATTTTATCTGGTGGGAGAAATCCTGGATGTACAGGGGAAATGTGGAGGCTTCAATTTGCAGAATGCCTGGGAGACTGGTATCCGGGCGGCACGGCATCTAAATGAAATATTGCTGTGAATATAGAAAACAGGAAATGAAAAAACAGGAGCATGATGAGATACAGGATAAGTGAAATAAAGCTGGATATCAGGCAGTCGCAAGAGGAGCTGCCGACTGCTGTACGAAAAAAAATAAAGAAAAAGGATCTGGATATACATGATTTGAAAATCATAAAAGAGTCTGTCGATGCGCGGAAAAAACCGGATATAAAGAAAGTGTATACTTTAGAGTTTTCCTGCAGCCAGAAGCTTCCGCTGAAAGAAGCGGCGGAGAGAAGATATCAGGTGCCTGTTGCAGACGGTTCGGGAAAAGATCGTCCTGTCGTGGTTGGATTCGGTCCTGCAGGCATGTTCGCAGGACTGATCCTTGCGGAGATGGGTCTTAAACCTGTTATCCTGGAACGAGGAGAACCGGTGGAGCAGCGCATCAAGACTGTTCAGAAATTCTGGAAGGACGGCATCCTCGATCCGGAATCGAATGTTCAGTTTGGAGAGGGCGGTGCAGGAACGTTTTCCGACGGAAAGCTGACGACTGGAATCAAGGATATCCGCATCGGCAAGGTACTGGAAGAATTTGTGGAGGCTGGTGCAGACTCCAGCATTTTATATAAACAGAAACCCCATATCGGGACAGACAAGCTGCAGGGGATCGTAAAGAATATCCGCCGAAAAATCGAAATGCTTGGCGGAGAGATCCGCTTTGGAAACCGCCTGGAAGACATAAAGCTTTCCGGTGAAAACCAAGCAGGGGAGCGGACTTTGCAGCAAGTGGAAAAAGTGATCGTGCAAAAGCGAAAAGAAGATAAAAGCACAGAACTGTACGAACTGTCAACATCCTGTCTGATCCTGGCGACGGGTCACAGCGCGCGTGACACCTTCGAGATGCTGCGGGATCATGAAGCTGCCATGGAGCAGAAGCCGTTTTCTATCGGTGTGCGGATCCAGCATTTACAGAAAGTCATCAATGAAGCACAGTATGGAGATGGAAGTCTTGCAGATATCCTGGGGCCTGCGGAATACAAGCTGCATCACAAGTGTGAAAACGGCAGAGGTGTGTATACCTTCTGCATGTGCCCGGGCGGTGAGATCATCGATTCCAGCTCGGAACCTAAAACTGCCGTCACCAATGGCATGAGCGGATCCGCAAGAGATGGGGCATATGCGAATAGTGGACTTTTAGTCGATGTGAAAACAGAAGATTTTGGATCGGAAGACCCGCTGGCGGGGATCGCTTTTCAAAAAAAGTACGAGAAACTGGCTTACCGTCAGGGAAACGGCAGTATACCGGAGACGACATATGAAAAATTCCGTGATGATATGACCGATCCTGTGCGAAACAGCCTGCCGGATTTTGCAGTGGATTCTATCGTGGAAGCCATGCCGCATCTGGGCCGAAAACTCTGTGGGTTCGATGCTCCGGAAGCAGTGATGAAAGCTGTGGAGACCAGGAGTTCATCACCGGTCAGGATCCTGCGGGATGAAGCAGGACAGAGCAGCATAGGAGGTCTTTTCCCGGCTGGAGAAGGCCCTGGATATGCAGGCGGGATCGTATCGGCCGCAGTCGATGGGATCCGTATGGCGGAAAAGGCAGCTTTAGTGATATTTTCCGAAAAACCGAATATACTGTAGCATAAGATTGCATGAAGAAAATCCATGCGTGCTGCAGGAGGCGACCATGACGATACGAGAAGAACTTCTATTTGACTTTGCTGTGAATATGCCGAGAGTTTTAGTAACAGGAGAGACTACTGTGGTGGATAACGTCAAAAAACTGCTGGTCATGACAGATCGGCAGGTGGTGGTATCCAACGGCAGGCGCTGCACGTCCATTTCGGGGCATGGATTTGTCGTGACGAAGCTGAAGGAAGAGCGTATGCTCATAGCAGGTGAAGTGGATGAAATTCGGTTTTTTAAAACATTACAGGAAGATAAAGATCGAAGGAATCGATCCGAAGAGGATCCTCAATAAATGTCTGAAACACAAGATCACACTGGAGGATCTTCGCTGGAAAAACGATATCGCTTACACGGTCAGATTGCAGGGGGAGGATTATGAGCGGTTAAAGCAGCTGGCAGGACATAACTGTAAGCTGACGGTGCTGAAGGAAGGCGGTGCAATACCCCTTCTGCAAAGATTAAAACGAAATATTGCAGCAGTCGCGGGTGCCTTTCTTTTAGGCACTCTGCTTTTTTATCAGAGCTTGTTTATCGCTGAAATACAGGTGGACGGATATCGGAGCCTGGATGAAGCGGAGATCCGCAAGACATTGCAGGATGCCGGTGTGTTTGAAGGAGCGCGAAAGCAGGGTGATTATGGAGAAGCAAAGGAACTGCTGTACAGTACATATGAGACTCTTACATGGGTAAACTTTTATGAAGAGGGAAAGCTTCTTCATGTGGACCTGGCAGAAGGCGGGGATCTTATGGAAAATAAGGAAGAGGCATTGGATGTTCCTGTTGACGTCGTTGCTTCTCAGGCCGGGATGGTTCAGAAGATCCTGCCGCTTCAGGGTAATGCAAAGGTGCAGAAAGGGGATTACGTCAACAAAGGTGATCTTTTGATCAGTGGGCGTTACAAGTATCACAGCACGGATTACAGTCGTGGAGACAAAGAATTCACACAGTACCAGCACGCTCATGGGAAGGTGTTGGCCAAAGTGCCGTGTCACCTGGAATACTATTTTGAGAAAACGCGTCGTCAGAAGATAGAAACAGGAAATTATTTCACCGGGATCGCCATTCATCTTGGGAATTTTGATTTTGATTCCACTAAGGGATGGGGCGGATATGAGGCTTCGGTACGAACGGAGCACAAGTTGCTGGATTTTGTCCATCTGTTACCATTTTCTGCTCATCTGGTCACGGTAAAAGAAGTGACGCTTTCTGAAAAAGAACGGGCGCCGGAGGCTTTGCAGAAAACGGTGAAAGCAGCCCTGCGGGATTATGAGAAAAAATCCTTAAAGGAAGGGGAGCGGATCCTGGATCAGGAAGTTACTTATACGGAAACTCCCGGATTGGTCAAGGCTGACGTTTTGCTGGAAGTTGAGCGAGACATCGGAGTGGAACAGAAAATAGACATGAAAAAGGAAGATGCTGAACGTGAAAAGAAATAATTTTCGAAAATGCCCAGGATATGGTATACTAGAAGCAGGTAAAAAAACGGAAATTTCCGTAAGAAAAAGGAGATCATGATTGGATAAAAGAGAAGGGGAGACCTCTGGTCTGCGCAGTCTATCCGTCAGTGACAGCATTGATCGCAGAGAATTGTTTGGCGGACTGGATCGAAATCTGGAAATCATAGAAAAGAATTTAAAAGTGGATATCATTCAGCGGGGAAACGAGTTGCTTTTAAAAGGTGAAAATTCACAGAAAGCGGAAAATCTGCTGAAAGAAATGATGGGCGTATTGGAAAAAGGAGGCAAATTGGATCAGCAAAAAATCAACTACATTGCAGATCTCAGCAATGAAGGAATATCCTATAAACAGGAAAATGTAGAAAAAGGGATCATCTGTTTTACACATGATGGAAAACCGCTGCGCCCCAAAACGCTGGGACAGAAGATCTATGTGGAGAGCATAAGGAATCACGATATCGTATTCGGGATCGGACCGGCAGGAACGGGGAAAACTTACATTGCGGTGGCGATGGCGGTCAATGCATTGAAGAACAAAGAAGTTCAGAAGATCATCCTGGCAAGACCTGCGGTGGAAGCGGGAGAACGGCTGGGATTTTTGCCGGGGGATCTGCAGGAAAAGGTGGATCCGTATCTGCGCCCGCTGTATGATGCGCTGTATGATGTTTTAGGTCGGGAAAGTGCAATGCGTCTGAAGGAGAAGGAAGTTATAGAAGTCGTTCCGTTGGCCTATATGCGGGGCAGAACGCTGGATAACTCCTTTATCATTTTAGATGAAGCGCAGAATACAACACCGGAGCAAATGAAGATGTTTTTGACTCGTATGGGGTTCGGATCCCGAGTAGTCGTTACAGGTGACGTCACTCAGATCGATCTGCCCAGAGGGAAAAAGTCGGGACTGATCGAAGCGCGTCGCGTTTTACGTGATGTGGAGGAGATACGGTTTTGTGAGCTGAAGGATGTCGATGTGGTGCGCCATCAGCTGGTAAAGAAAGTGATCAAGGCGTACGATGATTATTATCGGAAGCATCCGATAAACAAAGAAGGCGAGGAATAGATCCATGAGATTATTATGTGACGAGGAACGTATCCCGCAGCAGGGTGCAATGCTTCTGGGAATGCTCGAGCAGGCGGCAGTGCTCTGCCTGAAGGAAGAAGGAATTCCAGACGAACGAGTCGAAATCAGTCTCTCCTTTGTTTCAATGGAAGAGATCCATCAGCTGAATAAAATGTATCGCCAGGTGGATCGTCCTACCGATGTACTGTCCTTCCCTATGATCGAGGATTTTAATGAGATCGACTGGGAGGATGAAGAGGAGGAGATCCTGCTGGGAGACGTGGTGATCTGTCTGGAGCAGGCGCAGAAACAGGCTGAGGAGTATGGTCATTCACAGACGCGTGAAATCGTTTATCTGTTTGTCCACAGTGTGCTGCACCTTCTGGGATATGATCATATGGAAGAGTCGGACAAGGTTCAGATGCGTCAGCAGGAAGAGCTCATCATGGATGCTTTAGATTTGAAAAGGAGCGTATAGATGGAACAGAAAAACATTCCTGAAATCGACCGCAACACGGCGAAATCTCTCTTTGAACTTGCCAGAGCAGCCAGTGGCAGGGCGTATGCGCCGTTTTCACATTATAAGGTGGGAGCGGCATTGCTGACAAAAGGTGGAAAAGTTTATACCGGGGTGAATATCGAAAATTCATCTTTTGGAGCAACGATCTGCGCGGAGCGGACTGCTTTTGTCAAGGCTATTTCAGAAGGAGAACGAAAATTTGAGGCTATTGCCATTTATGGATCAGGCAGTGAAGCGGTTCCCTGCGGGATCTGCAGACAGTTCATGTTCGAGTTTGCGCCGCAGATCATCGTTATCACGGCGGATGATCCACAGCAGCTGCACATCAGACCGCTGAACGTGCTTTTGCCGGAAGGATTCCGGCTGGAAGGAGGGAATGCATGAAAACAGGTTTTGTAGGCATTATTGGTCGCCCTAACGTAGGAAAGTCCACGCTTCTGAATGCGATTTTAGGGGAAAAGATCGCTATCACGACGGAAAAACCGCAGACGACACGTAATGCGATCCGCGGCATTTACACCCATTACAGCGATGATGAACTTCCGGAAGATCTGCAGATGATTTTTATCGATACGCCGGGGATCCATCGCTCGAGGACGAAGCTGGGATCGTATATGACCGATGCAGCGATCGGTACACTGAAAGAAGTGGACGCCATAATTTTTATTGTAGACGATAAACTTTCAGATGGTCCCGGAGACAAATATATAGTGGATCTGCTGGACGATGTCGTAACGCCAAAGATCCTGGTCATCAACAAGATCGACAAGATGCAGCCGGATGAATTCGCTGAAATCTACAAGGAGTATGAGGAACTCGGCCTTTTTGAGGAGATCATAGGCGTTTCTGCAAAGGAAGGGACACACGTAGAAAACGTGATCAAAGAAGTGGCGCAATTCATGGAAGAAGGCCCGATGTACTTCCCGGACGATATGATCACAGAACATCCGGAACGGTTTGTGGTCAGTGAGATCATAAGGGAAAAGATACTGATGTATCTGCAGGACGAGGTGCCTCATGGAGTGGCTGTGGAGATCGAACAGTACAAAGAGGAAGAAAAAATCACGAAAATCCATGCTGTGATTTACTGTGAAAAGAAATCTCATAAAGGAATGATCATCGGAAAAGGTGGTCGAAAGCTGAAGGGGATCGGTAAAAGTGCCCGGGAAGAAATCGAGGTATTGCTGGGGACCAAGGTTTATCTGGACCTGTGGGTGAAGGTAAAAGAAAACTGGAGAGACAGTGATGTCGCACTTTCCAATTTCGGGTATAAGGAGTAGGTGAAAAGCATTGCTTACGGATACAGAAGGAATCGTACTCAGGCAGATCAAAACTTCATACAATCGCCGGATGATCCTGCTGTTTTCGAAAAAATACGGAAAAATCAGTGCAGGAACCAGTATTCAGGAAAAAGGCAGAGGTAAGAGCTCTCTGGCACTGCGTCCCTTTACTTACGGCAGATATGAGCTTTTTAAGAATCGAGACAGTTATAATATCAACAGTGCTGATGTGATCAAAAGCTACTATGCGATCGGAGAAAACGTGGACAAGTATATGAATGGGGCGTACGTTCTGGAATTTACCGAACGTGTGCTCTCGGAAGGGGTTCCGGCACCGGGGATCTTTCATTTGCTGCTTGATTTTTTTGATCTTCTTGAGAGCAGGGACAGAGGAATAGGTACCCTTGTGCTGGGGTATCAAATAAAGCTGTTCAAGTATGCGGGCGTGGCTCCGCAGGTAGATCGATGTGTCCATTGCGGGGAGAAAAAAGAAGCATATAAATTCAGCATTCCGGAAGGCGGGATTTTGTGCCAGGAATGCTGGGAAAAAATGCAGAATCAGCAGGACAAAGCAGAACAGAAGAGCTTTTGCACAGAAAATTCACAGCAGCATACATTGATTTATGATCCTGAATTTGGTATAGTAAACATATTGAAGTATTTTACGATCAACTCCTTAAAGAATCTTAAAAACCTTGCATTAAAAGAGGATACCGGTCGGTTGCTGCAGAAACTTATACGAGAATATGCAGCATATCATTTAGACGCTTCGGATCTGAAAAGTGAAAAGCTGATCTGAGGTATAGTAACAGGAGGGAAATGATGGAAATCACGTTAGAAAAAATCGAATTAGTCAAAGATAGAACAGGCGTTACGTACGCAGAAGCTAAGCAGGCTCTGGAAGAAACCGACGGCAGTGTGGTAGATGCTATCATTGCTATTGAGGAAATCATCAATACTGGAGAAAAGAAAAAAGGCTTCGGGAAAAAAGGAGAAGCACTGTTTTCGCGCCTGAAAGAGATCGTTAAAAAGGGTAATGTATCGAAGATCCAGGTCAAGAAAGACGGAGAATTGGTTCTCAACGTTCCTGTTAATGCTGGTCTTGTGGGAGTGGTAATTGCACCGATCGCTGCAGTAGTGGCTGTGGTGGCGGCATTTGGATTCAAGTGCTCCATCGAGATCATCAAGACAGATGGAACTATCATAGATGTAAGCGATGCTGTAACGGATGCTATGGGATCTGTTGCAGAAAAGAGCAGTACGGTTGCTGGAGAAGTGAAAGAGCGCAGCACGACCTGGTATCAGAAGGGTCTTGAGAAAGCCGGTGAAGCGGTAAGCAAGATCAAGAAGGCCGGAGAAGAAGTCGCTGATGCAGCAGAAGAACTTTATGAGGAAAGTCGTCTTGACGGTGAAGACGAAGATGAGACAGATGCTCCTTGTGAAGCAGCCGATACAGCAGAAGGTGCGGGCGAGACTGCAGAGGAACAGGAAGAAACGGCTGAGAAAGAATAATCGATTTATATGGAGTAAAAAGTATGAGCACAGAAGTGACAATGGAAAAATTGACAGCCCTGGCAAAAAATCGCGGATTTATTTATCCGGGATCAGAAATTTACGGTGGGCTTGCCAATACGTGGGACTACGGTCCGCTTGGTGTGGAATTCAAGAACAACGTAAAAGATGCCTGGAGAAGGAAGTTTGTACAGGAATCCAAGTACAATGTAGGTCTTGATGCAGCGATCCTCATGAATCCGCAGACCTGGGTGGCTTCGGGTCACGTGGGCGGATTCTCCGATCCTCTGATTGACTGTAAGCAGTGCAAAGCAAGATTTCGCGCCGACAAGCTTATCGAAGATTATATGAAAGAAGCAGAAGGCGTTGAAGAGCCCGTAGTAGACGGATGGCCAAATGAAAAGCTGGAAAGCTACATCCAGGAAAAGGGCATCAAGTGTCCGGAATGCGGCAAGGCTGATTTCACCGGTATCCGTCAGTTTAACCTGATGTTTAAGACGTTCCAGGGCGTTACGGAAGATTCTCAGTCTGAGATCTATCTTAGACCGGAAACAGCACAGGGGATCTTCGTAAACTTTAAGAATGTACAGAGAACTTCCAGAAAAAAGATCCCGTTTGGTATCGCACAGGTAGGTAAATCCTTCCGTAATGAAATCACCCCGGGAAACTTCATTTTCCGTACCAGAGAATTCGAACAGATGGAGCTGGAATTCTTCTGCAAACCGGGAACGGAGCTGGAATGGTTCGCATACTGGAAAGACTATGCTGTTAACTTCCTGAAGTCGCTGGGACTCAGTGAGGAAAACCTGAAACTGAGAGATCACGAACCAGAAGAGCTTTCGCACTACAGCAATGCGACGACAGATATCGAATATCGTTTCCCGTTCGGCTGGGGAGAACTGTGGGGCATCGCTTCCAGAACTGACTATGACCTGAAAGCGCATCAGACCACATCTGGACAGGATATGAGCTACATGGATCCGGAAACCAATGAGAAATATGTACCGTACTGTATTGAACCATCAGTGGGCGTAGAGCGTATGCTGCTGGCTTTCCTGCTGGATGCGTATGATGAAGAAGTCCTGACAGACAGTAAGGGTAAGGAAGACGTGAGAACTGTACTGCGTCTGCACCCGGCTCTGGCTCCGTACAAAGCAGCGGTACTTCCGCTGGCCAAGAAGCTGGCACCGGTAGCAGAACCGATCTATGAGGAACTGACGAAGCACTTCAGTGTAGATTACGATGTGACAGGATCTATCGGCAAGAGGTACAGAAGAGAAGATGAGATCGGTACACCGTTCTCCATCTGCGTGGACTTTGACACGGAAACAGACCACTGTGTAACGATCCGTGACAGAGACACGATGGAACAGATTCGAATCCCTGTAGACCAGGTGAAAGAATATATAGAGCAAAAATTAGTATTCTAATAGTTTTAAGCAAGGAGTGTATGTAAAAATGAAAAAATTTGTGTATTCCTTTAACGAAGGTTCTAAGGACATGAAAGACCTCCTCGGCGGAAAGGGAGCCAACCTGGCGGAAATGACCAAGATCGGTCTGCCGGTACCATTTGGCTTTACCGTAACGACTGAGGCCTGCAACAGATACTATGATGAAGGGAAAAAGATCGGTGACGATATTGTAGCATCTATCTTTGAAAAGCTGGAAGAGCTGGAAAATACAACTGGCAAGAAGTTCGGCGATGTAGAAAACCCTCTGCTGGTTTCTGTTCGTTCAGGTGCTAAGATCTCCATGCCTGGTATGATGGACACCATCCTGAACCTGGGTCTGAACGACCAGACGGTAGAAGGACTGGCTGCACTGACAGAAAATCCGCGTTTCGCATATGACAGCTACAGAAGATTCATCCAGATGTTTGGCGACGTTGTAATGGAAATCGCAAAGACTAAATTCGATGCGATCTTCGATGCAAAGAAAGAAGAACATGGCTATGAGTTCGACGTAGATCTGACGACAGAAGACTTAAAGGAAATCATCGTTGGATACAAGGCTCTCGTTAAGGAAGAAATGGGAAGAGACTTCCCTCAGGAACCGAAGGATCAGCTGATGGAAGCAATCATGGCTGTATTCCGCTCCTGGAACAATGACAGAGCTATCCTTTACAGACAGCTCAATGAGATCCCGGACAGCATCGGTACTGCAGTAAATGTACAGTCCATGGTATTCGGTAACATGGGAGAAACATCCGGTACAGGCGTAGCCTTCACAAGAAGTCCGGTCAACGGTGAAAAAGCGATCTTCGGTGAATTCCTGGTAAACGCACAGGGCGAAGACGTTGTTGCTGGTATCCGTACTCCGCAGCCGATCGCTGAAATGGCTCAGGCTTTCCCGGAAGTATATACAGAATTCACAAGAATCGCAGAACTCCTCGAAAAGCACTACACAGACATGCAGGACATGGAGTTCACAGTAGAAAGAAACAAACTGTTCATGCTGCAGACAAGAAACGGCAAGAGAACTGCTCCGGCTGCTGTTAAGATCGCAGTTGACATGCAGAGCGAAGGTCTGATCGACAAGGAAACAGCTGTTATGCGTATTGAACCGGCTCAGATCGACCAGCTGCTTCACCCGATGTTCGATGCAGAAGAACTGAAGGAAGCTGAAAAGCTGACCAAGGGTCTGCCGGCTTCCCCTGGTGCTGCAACAGGACAGATCTACTTCAATGCATCCGATGCGGAAACTGCTGTAGCTAACGGTGCAAAGGCTATCCTGGTAAGACTGGAGACTTCTCCGGAAGACCTGGCTGGTATGGTTGCTGCAGAAGGTATCCTGACAGCCAGAGGCGGAATGACTTCCCACGCTGCTGTAGTAGCAAGAGGTATGGGTAAGTGTTGCGTATCCGGTTGTGCAGAGATCAAGGTTGACGAAGAAGCTAAGGAACTGACTATCGGCGAATACGTATTCAAGGAAGGAGATTACATCTCCCTCGACGGTACTGCAGGTGACGTTCTGAAGGGACAGATCAAGACTGTACCGCCTGAATTATCCGGAGACTTTGCAGAAATCATGTCCTGGGCTGATGAAATCAGAACACTGAAGATCAGAACAAATGCTGACAACCCGAGAGATGCTAAGCAGGCTGTAGAATTCGGCGCAGAAGGTATCGGACTTTGCAGAACTGAGCACATGTTCTTCGAAGAAGAAAGAATCCCGGCTGTAAGAAGAATGATCCTGGCTGACAGCGAAGAAGAAAGAAGAGAAGCTCTGAAATTCCTGCTGCCTTATCAGAAGGGCGACTTCAAGGGAATCTACGAGGCAATGGGAGACAGACCGGTAACCATCCGTCTGCTGGATCCACCTCTCCACGAATTCCTTCCGCATACAGATGAAGAAATCAAGGCACTGTCCGAACAGATCGGCGTACCTTATGAAAAACTGGCTAAGAAGACGCAGGAACTCCACGAGTTCAACCCGATGCTGGGTCACAGAGGATGCCGTCTTGCTGTTACATATCCTGAAATCGCTGAAATGCAGGCAGAAGCAATCATCATGGCTGCTATCGAAGTGAGAAAAGAACAGGGTCTGGACATCATTCCGGAAATCATGATCCCGCTGGTAGGCATGAGAAAAGAACTGGCTGACGTTAAGGCTACAGTTGTAAAGACAGTAGAAGCTGTTATGGAAAGAGAAGGCGTGAAGTTCGATTATCTGATCGGTACGATGATCGAAATTCCAAGAGCTGCCCTTACTGCTGATGAAATCGCAGAAGAAGCTGAATTCTTCTCCTTCGGTACAAACGACCTGACGCAGATGACATTTGGATTTTCCAGAGATGACACTGGCAAGATCATCAAGGAATACAGAGAAAAGGGAATCTTTGATGACGATCCGTTCCAGAGCATCGACCAGGTTGGCGTAGGCAAGCTGGTGAAGATGGCAGTAGAACTTGGTAAGCAGACAAGACCTTCCATCAAGCTGGGTATCTGCGGAGAACACGGCGGAGATCCGAAATCCATCGAATTCTGCAACGCAGTAGGACTTCAGTATGTATCCTGCTCGCCGTTCCGTGTACCTATCGCAAGACTGGCTGCGGCACAGGCTGCAATTAAGCAGAAGTAGGCAGCCACCTTTTGAAAGGCTAACGATTAGTTGCAAAAAACAAAGAAATAAGAAACAGCGCAATTGCTTTTTTCGGCAGATGCGCTGTTTTTTTATGATCCTGTAATCAACCCGTCCATAAAATCTGAGTTTTTAAAAAAATGCAAATTTTTAGATATTATTAATGTTCTTTTAAAATTGTTTTTAGCTTGGCAAAGTATATTTATTACAAAGAGAACAAACGAAAAAGGAGGTTTTTTTATGAGTGCAGATTTAATAATTTCAGGAGGTTCTGTTATAACAGTTGATAAAGAGAACAGGATAGCAGAAGCAGTTGCAGTAAAAGGAAATAAAATAATTTATGTTGGAAATCAGAAGGGAGTTGAAAAATTCAGAAGCACCAAAACGAAGGAAATTGATTTGAAAGGTCGATCTCTCATACCGGGGTTTATCGAATCTCATTTACATACAGCGGTAATGGGTATAAACTCTCTTACTATTGATTGCAGACCGTCAGCGGTACACTCCATAGAGGATATTAAAGAGGCCGTATATGAAAAAGCCAAAGTCACTCCAAAAGGAGAATGGATAAGGGGCTGGGGATACAACGATCAGTATCTTAAGGAAAAAAGATGTCCTGACAGATGGGATCTGGATAAAGTTGCACCGGATAATCCGGTAATGCTTACAAGAGTATGTACCCATATATACTCCCGTAATTCCAGAAGTATTCAAATTGCAGGGATATCCAATA
>JABLTO010135072.1_pt1 | contig 57851 bp, 55 predicted proteins | sample 7160091 | NCBI WGS metagenome assembly JABLTO01 (sample SAMN14651225, study PRJNA627086) | human gut metagenome | isolation source: feces | host: Homo sapiens
CGGCGGCATTGCCAAGGCGCTTCTGGCCGAGCTCGGCGTCGAGGTGTACTCCTACGTGCGTCGTATCGGCACGGTCGAGCTGCCCAAAAACGCGCAGATCGGGCGCGCGGCCATCGAAGCATCCGAATGCCGATGCCCCGACGAGGAGACGACGCAGGCCATGAAGGCGCTCATCGACAACGCTCGTGCTGATGGCGAGTCGCTCGGTGGCGAGTTCGTCGTCGTTGCCGACGGCCTCGTCCCCGGTCTTGGCAGTTACGCCTCCGGTTCCGATCGCCTCACCTCACGCCTGGGTGCGGCGGCGTTTTCCATCCCCGCCATCAAAGGCGTCGAGTTTGGCTTGGGCTTCGAGGCGGCGCGTCGCCCTGGAAGCCTCGTGCACGATTCCATCTACTATGACGAGGCATGTGGCTTTACCCGTTCCGGCAACAATGCCGGCGGCCTCGAGGGCGGCATGACCAACGGCGAGCCCCTCGTCATGACGTGCGCGATGAAGCCCATTCCAACCATGATGCAACCGCTTGACACCGTCGATACTGACACGCTCATGCCTGTCAAGGCCTCCAAGGAGCGCTCGGACGTGTGCGCGGTGCCTGCCGCGGCCGTTGTGGCCGAGGCCGAGGTCGCCTTCGTGCTCGCCGATGCCTACCTCGAGAAATTCGGTGCCGATGTGATCGATGACATCATCGCTGCGCGTGACGCATATCGGGAGCGCATCGCATTATGACGCGCGAGACATGCAACGATCACATACTCTTTGTTGGGTTCATGGGCTCGGGCAAGACAAGCGTCTCGCGCAAGCTGTCTGCCATCACGGGACTTTCGCTCATCGACCTTGACTATCGTATCGAGGCGATTCAACATCGCAAGATCCCCCGCATCTTTGCCGAGGAGGGCGAAGCGGGTTTCAGGCGCATCGAAACCGAGACCTTGCGTGGCCTCAAACATGAGGGTCGCTCCATCATCTCCTGTGGTGGTGGCATCGTCTGCAATCCGGTTAACCGCCCCATACTCAAGTCCCTCGGCACGGTCGTCTTTCTCGACGTGCCGTGTGACGAGGCCATTGGGCGCATCTCGAATCCCTCCACGCGACCGCTGCTTTCGGGTGAGCGTCCCGTCGATGAAATCTATGCCGAACGCATGCCCTGGTACCGTGAAGTTGCGGATATCACCATCGAGTCATCGGGCAAAAGCGTCTATCAGGTGGCCAATCAATGCAAGGAAGCTCTGGAACGAGAGGGACTGTTATGAGCCGAGACCGCATCATCCACGTCGCCTTACCGGGTGGCCATGTGTACGATATCCGCATCGGGAGCGGTGCCCTTTCCGCACTCTCCTCGACGGCGCGCGATCTCAAGGATTGCCAGCGTGCCCTCGTCATCTCGGACGAGAATGTGGGGCCTGCCTATGGCAAGCTCGTGAAGAAACGTCTCGAAGAGGCCGGATTCGAGGTATACGACCTGCTCATCGCGCCGGGGGAAACCTCCAAGTCCGTCGAGCTCGCCAATGAGCTCTGGGAGGCCATCGCCCGTTATGGTTTCACCCGCGATGATTTCATCGTTGCGTGCGGCGGTGGCGTCGTGGGCGATTTGGCCGGCTTCGTCGCCTCGACCTACATGCGCGGCATCGACTTCATTCAGGTGCCCACGACCTTGCTCGCGATGGTTGACTCGTCCATTGGCGGCAAGACGGGGGTCAACCTTCAGGCTGGCAAGAACCTCGTCGGCACCTTCCACCAACCCATCTTCGTGTGTTCCGACATCCGCTGTCTCAAGACGCTTCTCGAGGAGGATTGGGCAAACGGCTTTGCCGAGATAACCAAGAGCTCCTTCGTGGCTCCGCGTCGCTCCTTCTACGAATGGCTGCGCGACAACGCCGCAGGCCTTATGGCGCATGACGTCGAGCTGCTCGAGGAGGCCGTCTACATGACTGCCGAGTTCAAGGCATCCGTGGTGAGCAAGGACAGCACCGAGTCCGCCGGTGTGCGCGAATGCCTCAACTACGGACACACTCTTGCGCATGCCATCGAGAACGCCGCGGGCTATGGCACCATTGCGCATGGACGTGCCGTTGCCGAGGGAATGCGTTTTGCAGCGCGTCTATCCGTCGAGATGCTTGGCTGCGATATGAGTGTCGTGAAGGCGACGGATAGCCTGCTCGACTCGCTGGGCTTGCCAGCGCTTCCGTGGGTGGCGCCACCGGAGCGCCTCTTCAAACTCATGAAAGGCGACAAGAAGGCACGCGGTGGCCAGGTCAGATTTGTCCTGCTCGAGGATATCGCCAAGTGGAAGCTCGTGACCGTGCCCGATGACGTCATCATGGAGCATTTGCAGGCCTGGTGCACGCTCAAGGAGCGTCTCATCGAGCAAAACGGCGGAAAAATGTGGGGGCAGGCATGAAGCTGCTGTTGATGAACGGCCCCAATCTCAACTTGCTGGGGCAGCGCGAGCCCGAGGTCTACGGCACGACGACGCTCGCCGACATAGAGGCCGATACGGTTGCCTATGCACGTGAGCGCGGCGCGGACATGGACTGCTTCCAATCCAACCATGAGGGCGAGCTTATCGACAAGATACACGCGAGCCAGGGCACCTACGATGGCATCGTCTACAACCCTGGTGCGCACACGCACTATAGCTACGCCCTGCATGATGCGATCAGCTCGGTCACCACGCCGGTTGTCGAGGTGCACATCTCCGATATCTCGAAGCGCGAGGAGTTTCGCCGGCATTCGGTGCTTGCCGATGCCTGCATCGGCCAGATCAAGGGGCTCGGTCCGGAAGGCTACCTCCGCGGCGTCGACATGCTGCTGGAACACCTTGTCTAGTGGTGCCGCCTCGCGTACGCCTTACTCAATCACCATGAGTTCGTGCGTGATGTCGCAGAAGCTCTCGAACCCGGTCTCGGTGACGACACCGCAATCCTCGATGCGCACGCCCATTTCGCCTGGTAGGTAGATGCCCGGCTCGTCGGTCACGACGTTGCCGGCGACAAGCGCTTCCTTGTTGGTGGGCGAGAGCAGGGGAAGCTCATGGATATCGATACCCACGCCATGCCCGAGCGAGTGGCCCATCTTGTGCTCGAAGCCCGCCTTGGCAAGCTCGCTTTCGGCGAGCGTATGCATCTGCGCGCCTGTCACACCCGGCTTGATGCTTGCGGCAACCCATTCGTTTGCCCGGCGTACGGCCTCGTAGACGCGTATCTGCTCGTCGCTTGCCCCACCGATGCATACCGTGCGTGTCGTGTCCGAGCAGTATCCGCCCACGCGTGCACCGAAGTCGAAGACGATGAAGTCGCCTTGCTCGAACTGACGCTCTGACGGGATGGCGTGGGGTTTGGCGCCGTTGGGACCGCTTGCGACGATATTCGCGAAGGCCAGCTCGCTCGCCCCCAGGCGCTTCATGTTGAACTCGAGCATGATCGAGGCATCGCGCTCGCTCATGCCGGGCTGTAAATCCTCCAACGTTTCCATGAACGCCTCCGAGGCGATGGCCTGGGCTTGCTTCATGAGGACGATCTCATCGGCATCCTTGACGGCGCGCAGCCTGAGAATGTCATCGGAGCGCTCCTTGAAGCGCGCGTTGGGCATTGCGTCTGAGTACTTGCGATAGAGGCTCAACGGCATGGTCTCGTCAATGGCGACACGTCCCGTGACGAGCTTGAGCTCCTTGAGCATGTGGGCAATGAACTCGACCTCACGTTCGCGCGAGGCGTCGATCTGCCAGATGCCCTCCTCGTGGGCCTTCTCGCGCATGGCGGTCACGTAACGCGTGTCCGTATGCAGGATGCAGTCTTGGCGCGTGATGATGGCGACATGAGCTTGCTCGCTGTCGAAGACATCCTCGAAACCCGTGAGCCAGAACAGGTCGCTGTTCGCCCGTACGATGATTGCATCGAGAACCTGGTCCTCGAGAAGTCTCTGCACTTGTTCGATTCTGTGTAACGCCCGCATCCTCCATGCCTTTCCATGTCTATTGTTATTCCAAGCGAAGGCCGTGCCCCATTGTCATTTCGAGCGAAGCGACCGAAGGTCGCGAAGTCGAGAAATCTCTGCCGTTGCTTGAGATTTCTCCACTTCGGCGCTTCGCGCCTCCGGTCGAAATGACAGGAGAGGCTACTACGCGCCTCCGGTCGAAATGACAAGGACGCGCGCTTGCACATGCGCTCCATTGTACGGAAACGTCTGCCGGGAGCAAGAATCGGATGCGTTTCGTGCGATTACGGGCATTTTGCGCACGCTTAAAGCTGACCCTCACGTTTGCGGGTCGATAGAGTAGAATAGTGCGGATATGTCGAGAGAAAGGCAGTGAAAAGTGAGCGTTCAGCCCTCAAACTTTAAAAACGGCATGTGCATCAAGTACAACAACAAGCTTTGCACCATTGTCGAGTTCCAGCACGTCAAGCCTGGCAAAGGCGGTGCCTTCATTCGCACCAAGCTCAAGGATGTCTCCACCGGTCGCGTCGTCGAGTACACCTTCAGGCCCAACGACAAGTTTGACGATGTGCGTCTCGAGACCAAGGAGATGGAGTATTCCTGGACCGACGGTGACACTTTCTACTTCATGGACCCCGTGACCTACGAGCAACCCGAGGTTCCCGCGGCCATCATCGGCGATAACGAGAAGTGGCTCAAGGAGGGCGATACCTGCCTGGCGCAGTACGCCGACGGCGAGCTCATCAATGTCGAGCCCCCCATGTTCGTCGAGCTCGAGATCACGGAGACCGAGCCCGGCTTCAAGGGAAACACCGTTCAGAGCGGCACCAAGCCTGCCGTTTGCGAGACGGGCGCCGAGATCAAGGTCCCGCTTTTCCTCGAGATTGGCGACAGGGTCAAGATCGACACGCGCGACGGTCGTTTCGTCGAGCGCCTCTAATTGCGATTCCATCCCGAGAAGGGGAGCCACATGGGCAACTACAAGTACAAGCGTGTCTTGCTCAAGCTATCGGGCGAGGCGCTGCAAGGCGAGCAAGGCTATGGCATCGATCCCAAGGTCATTAGCGAGATTGCCTCGCAGATTCGCGAGATTGTCGATGGCGGCATCGAGCTTGCCATCACCGTCGGTGGCGGCAACATCTTCCGCGGTCTTGCTGGCGCTGCCGAGGGCATGGACCGCGCCCAGGCCGACTACATCGGCATGCTGGCAACGATCATGAACGCGCTGGCCCTGCAAGAGGGCCTCGAGCGCGCCGGCGTCTTCACGCGCGTGCAGTCTGCCATTAGCATGCAGGAAGTCGCCGAGCCCTATATCCGTCGCAAGGCCATCCGCCATCTCGAGAAGGGGCGTGTCGTCATCTTTGCCGGTGGTACGGGCAATCCGTACTTCACGACCGATACGACGGCTGCGTTGCGTGCTTGCGAGATCGATGCCGAGGCCATCCTCAAGGCGACGCAGGTCGATGGCATCTACGATAGTGACCCGCACACGAACCCCGATGCGGTCAAGTTCGACGAGATTTCCTACATGGAAGTGCTCTCGCGCGAGTTGCACGTCATGGACTCGACCGCTACGACGCTGTGCATGGACAATGATATTCCCATCATCGTGTTCAACCTGCATAAGCCGGGCAATATCGATCGCGTGCTCAAGGGCGAGCACGTCGGAACGACCGTCAGCTAGAGAAGGAGACCCAAAGTGTCAGAAGAACTCGATCAGGCAAAAGAGGCAATGGCCCGCGCGGTCAAGGCACTCGACCAGGATTTCTCGAAACTCAACACGGGTCGTCCCTCGGCGAGCATCCTCGACAACGTGAAGGTCGACTATTACGGCGTTCCCACGCCCGTTTCACAGGTCGGTGCCATCAAGATTCCCGAGGGCAACCTCATGACCATCGAGCCTTGGGACAAGTCCCTGCTCGGACCCGTCGAGAAGGCCATCCTCTCTGCCAATCTGGGCATCACGCCCAATAATGATGGCTCGGGCATCATCCGCCTGCCGTTCCCCGCTCCCACCGAGGAGCGCCGTCGCGAGATCGTCAAGGAGTGCAAGGCCGCTGCCGAGAACCGCCGCGTTGCCGTGCGCAACGCCCGCCGCGATGCCAAGAACAAGATCGAGCGTCTCAAGAAGGACGGCGAGATCAGCGAGGACGAGCAGCATCGCGAAGAAGAGCAGCTTCAGAAGCTCACCGATGACTTCATCGCGAAAATCGACGCGGCCCTTTCCGTGAAAGAGGCCGAGGTCATGGAAATCTAGGGAGCATTTTGAGCGAGAGACCATCCACACTGGAGGAGATCTTTCCCGAACCTCCCATTGACCTCGATCCGCATGCACTCGACATGAAAAGGATTCCAGAGCACGTTGCTGTCATCATGGACGGCAACGGGCGCTGGGCAAAGCGGCGTGGCCTCGATCGTGGACAGGGCCATAAGGCTGGCATACGTGCCGTGCGCGAGGCCATCACCACCTGTAACGACATCGGCGTGCGCTATCTCACCATCTACTCGTTTTCCACCGAGAACTGGAATCGTCCCAAGACCGAGGTCACGGGCCTCATGGATCTCTTTGCCAAGACGATGAGCTCCGAGCTCGCGGGTTTGGATGAGGAGAAGGTCCGGGTCAAGCTTTTGGGTCGCGTCGAAGATTTGCCACTCACGACGCGCACCATCTTCAAGCAGGCTGAGAAGCGCACTGCCAAGAATGGCGGTATGACGCTTGCCATCGCGGTCAACTATGGTTCGCGCCTCGAGATTACCGATGCGGTCCGCGCAATCACGCGCATGGTCGAAGCCGGTGATCTCACGAGCGAGGCGGTTTCGGAGGACCTGCTATCCGCTCATCTATATACGGCCGACATGCCCGACCCTGACCTCCTCATTCGCACGAGCGGCGAGATGCGCCTTTCCAACTTCTTGCTCTGGCAGCTTGCCTACTCGGAGTTCTACGTCACCGACGTGCTCTGGCCCGACTTCGATCGCTATGAGCTTTTGCGCGCGCTTCTCGACTACCAAGCGCGTGATCGTCGCTTCGGAAGGGTCGATGAGTAAATGACCGGGGGTGCGTGATGGCAATCAACGTCAAGGACCTCGCTCGTCGTGTCGGCGTCGGTGCGGTGTACGTCACCATTACCTCCGTTGCGACCTTCGTCTCCTGGTATACGACGGTCATCGTCATCGCCGCAACGGCCGCTCTGTGCTGCTACGAGTTCCTTCGCATGGCGCAGGGCAATGGCTATCACCCTTACATCATCATCGGTACCGTCACAGCCGGACTCATACCTCTGGCCATGTGTCTTATCGTTCAGACCGGGCACGTGGCCGTTGCCGCTTTGACCGTCTCGTTCATTGCGGGCATCATCATGCTCATGCGTTACTTTTCGCATGTGGAGGACACGATTGTCGACGTCGCGCTCACGCTGTTCGGCTACCTGTATACGGGTCTCATGCTTTCCTCCTTCGTGATGCTCCGTGGTGTCATTCCCGGTTTCGAAGGGGGTCTCATGTGCTTCCTGGTCTTGGGAAGCATCTGGGCCAATGACGGTTTTGCCTACCTTGGCGGTTCGGCATTTGGCAGACACAAATTCGCTCCGCACATCTCGCCCAAGAAGACCTGGGAGGGTGTTGCATGCGGCATGGTGTTCAGCGTGCTCTTCTGGGTGCTTATCGTCGTTTTCGTTCCCGATTGCGGCTTTGGATGGGTCTGGGCCGTCATCTCCGGTTTGGTCGTGGGCTATGCGGGCATCATCGGCGATTTGACGGAGTCTCATATCAAGCGCGGGTTTTCTGCGAAAGATTCGGGTGACATCATGCCGGGGCACGGCGGTCTGCTCGATCGCTGCGATTCGGTCATTTTCGGCTCCGTGGCGGCATACGCCATGGTCGCCGGTGCTCCCTACATCTTCTCGTTCATAGGGTTCGCACTGTAGGAAAGGAACGCACATGGGCAAGATGCGTCTCGTCATTCTGGGCGTGACTGGTTCTATTGGCACGCAGGCTCTTGATGTCGTGCGCATGCATCCAGACAAGCTCGAGGTCGTTGCGCTCGCGGCAGGCCGACGTGTCGACGAGGCGGTGCGCTATGCGCAGGAGTTTGGCTGCGGGCATCTTGCCTTCGGCGATGAGACCGTGCGCGATGCTCCTGCGTTGGCACGACTTGACGACAACGTGTCTGTCGGCTTTGGCGCCGCCGCCGTTGCGGCCCTCACGCAGCTCGACGATGTCGACGTCGTGCTCAACGCGCTTTCCGGCGAGGCGGGCATGCGTGCCTCGTACGACACGCTCAAGGCAGGCCGCATCCTCGCGCTTGCCAACAAGGAATCGCTCGTCGTGGGTGGCGATCTCATCATGCCGCTCGCCACGCACGAGACCCTGCTCCCCGTCGACTCCGAACACTCGGCAATCTACCAATGCTATCTGGGCGAGTTTCCCCATGACGCGCGCAGGATCTGGCTCACCTGCTCGGGTGGCCCCTTCCGCGGCATGACACGTGGCGAGCTTTCGCAGGTGACGGCTGCGCAGGCGCTTGCGCATCCCACATGGAACATGGGGCCAAAGATCACCATCGATTCGGCGACGCTCATGAACAAGGGTCTCGAGGTGATAGAGGCACAGCATCTCTTCGACGTGAAGACGGATGATATCCGCGTCGTCGTGCATCCGCAGTCATGCGTGCATTCGATGGTCGAGTATGTCGATGGGTCGGTCAAGGCTCATCTGGGTGTTGCCGACATGCGCATCCCCATTCAGTTTGCGCTGAGCTACCCGCATAGATGGGAGAGTCCGGCAACGCAGGTCGATTTTACCCAGATGGCGCCGCTCGAGTTCCTCGACCCTGATTTGGACACGTTCCGCTGCCTGACGCTCGCGCTCGAGGCGGGTCGCGCAGGTGGCACGCTTCCCTGCGTGATGAACGCGGCAAACGAGGTTGCCGTGGCGGCCTTCCTCGCCGATGCCTGCCGTCTGACCGATATCGATGCAACTGTTGAGCAGGTCATGGAGCAGGTGGGGAGCGAACCGGTCGAATCGCTCGAGCAGCTCGAGGAAATTGACGCGCGCTCCCGTGCGCTCGCGTCCGACATTTTGACGAGGGGATAGTCCGCCTCGTGAACATCCTCGCAATCATATTCTGGTTCATCGTCATTATCGGTGCGCTCACGCTCGTGCATGAGTTCGGTCACTTCATCGCTGCGCGGGCCTTTGGCGTGCGCGTGACAGAGTTCATGATCGGTATGCCGGGCCCCAACATCGGCTTCGAGAGAAACGGATGCCGCTATGGTCTCACCTGCATTCCGCTAGGTGGCTACAACCGCATCGCGGGCATGGAAGGCGATGTCGAGAACCCGGACCTGGCCAAGGTGCTCGCCTACGTATACCGACATGGTACGGCTGACGTATCCCACGTCGCGCTGGGCTGCGACCTCGATGCGGAGTCCGCGGAGCTGGCGCTCGTCATACTCGACGGATGGGGTTCCATCATCGCGCCCAGAAAGCACGGTCCTGACGACATCTATTCCGCACCGGCATGCGATGGATTCGAGCTTGGGCAGGCACGTGAGGTCGATGACCCGCAAGCGTTGCTCGACGAGGAGCGCTCGCACACCTATCGCGCGCTGTCGTTTCCCAAGCGGCTCGTCACGCTCTTTGCCGGTCCGTTCATGAACGTTCTGCTCGCCTTCATCCTGCTCATCGTCATCTTCTGTGGCATCGGCTTGACCGTTGTCTCGACGACGCTTGGCGATGTCGTCGAGGGCAGTCCCGCGCAGGAAGCGGGCTTGCAGGCGGGTGACACCATCGTCGCCATTGACGGCACCGACGTGCCCGATTGGCAGACGTTGTCCACTACCATCGCCGGACTTGCGCCGGGGGAGACGATAGATGTCACCTACGAACGCGATGGACAGACGACGAGCACGACGCTCGTCGTCGGGATGGACGAGAACGGCTCGCCGCGCCTTGGCATATACGCGGGGCAGGAGCAGTATCGTCTGCCGATTGACCAGGCGCTGAGCGCGTCATGGGATTATCTCGTCCTCACCGTGCAGGGCTACCTTAGCCTCTTCAATCCGGCCACGGCGGCCGATACGCTGAGCCAGTCGACTTCGGTCGTGGGCATCGCCGTCATGAGCGAGCGGGCGGCGTCCGCCGGGATTGTGCCGCTGCTCTTCATCATCGCGATCGTGTCGCTGTCGCTTGCCGTCGTGAACCTGCTGCCCCTGCCGCCGCTCGATGGCGGACGCATTCTCATCGAGGTCATCCAGCGCGTCACGCATCGCGCGGTGCCGGCACGCGTCGTCAATGCGATTACCTTTATCGTCATCGCGCTGCTGCTCGTTTTGTTCGTCTTCCTGGTGCGGCAAGACATCGTCAATTTCTTCCTGAAGGGGTAGCTCATGGACTTCAAAACGCCTCGTAACGCGACACGTCGCGTGCATGTCGGCAACGTGCCGATCGGGGGAGGGGCGCCTGTCAGCGTGCAGTCGATGACCAATGTCCCGATGATTGATGGTCCGGACGGCCCGTGGCTTGACGTGGAGGGCAACCTCGCGCAGATCGAGCGTCTGGCTAGTGCCGGTTGCGAGATCGTGCGCGTCGCCATTCCCAATCGCGCCTCGATCGCGCGTTTCGGGCAGGTCGCGGAGGCAAGTCCGCTGCCCGTCGTTGCCGATGTGCACTTCGATTATCAGATTGCGGTGGGAGCTTGTCATGAGCATGCGGCGGGTTTGCGCATCAATCCGGGCAACATCGGTGCCATGAACAAGGTCGATGCGGTCATCGAGGCGGCGGGGGAGGCCGGTATTCCCATTCGCATTGGTGTCAACGCAGGCTCGCTCGAGGATGCGCTTGCTGCGCGTGACGACCTCACCCAAGCAGAGAAGCTCGCGCTCTCCGCCGAGGGTTTTGTGGAACATTTCCGCGAACGCGACTTTGCCGACATCGTTGTCTCGGCCAAGGCGCACGACGTGATGACGACCGTGAACGCGTATCGGAGTCTCTCGCAGAGCTTGCCCGAGGTGCCGCTGCATATCGGCGTCACGGAAGCCGGCGGTGTGCGCCAGGGTACGATTAAGTCCGCTGCAGGGCTTGGCATGCTGCTTGCCGAGGGTATCGGCGACACCATGCGCGTCTCGCTCACGGCCGACCCCGTCGAGGAGATTGCCGTGGCCTTCGACATCCTCTCCGCTGTCGATGTGCGTCGTTGCAAGCCGGAGATTGTATCCTGTCCCACGTGCAGCCGCTGCCAGGTCGACCTCATTCCCATCGCCGACGAGGTCACGCGCCGTCTTTCGACGATTAACAAGCCGCTCAAGGTCGCGGTCATGGGCTGTGTCGTCAACGGTCCAGGCGAGGCGCGTTTCGCCGACGTGGGCGTTGCCTGCGGGCGCGACGAGGGCGTGCTCTTCGCGCATGGCGAGAAGCTGCGTCGCGTGCCCGCCGATTCCATCGTCGACGAGCTGTTTGCGCTGATCGGGACGCTGTAGGGGAAAAGATCGTGTCACATTTTCAGACTTGCTCTTTCCGGGTTTGAGAGCCGTTATGAGCAATTCCGAGACATACGAGATCGAGCCCATCGCGCATATTCGCACGCCGTTTCCCGAGAAGTTCGGGATTCCGCGGCAAAGTGGGCTGGTCGCCGAGGCGAAGGGCACCATCGTCTTCGAACCCAAGTACCGCGACCCCGATGCCCTGCGTGGTATCGAGGAGTTTAGCCACCTATGGCTCATCTGGGGCTTTTCGGCCGTCGAGCAAGACGGGTTTACGCCGCTTGTGCGACCGCCGCGTCTGGGTGGTAACGAGAAACGCGGCGTTTTCGCGACACGTTCGCCCTTCAGGCCCAACGAGCTTGGGCTGTCCGTCGTCAAGCTTGAGGGCGTGGAGAAGACGAAGGGCAAGGGCGTGGTTCTGAACGTGAGCGGCGTTGACTTGCTAGACAAGACGCCCATTTACGACATCAAACCATATATCCCGTATGCGGACGTGCATCCGGATGCACGAGGTGGCTTTGCGTCCGATCCCGACGAAGGCGTGCTCATCGTCAATTGCGATGACGCATCGCGTGAGCGTTTGGGAGAGGATGCCGTGGCAGTGCTCGCTGCCCTGGCCCGCGACCCCCGTCCTGCCTATCATGATGACCCCGAGCGCGTCTACGAGATGCGCTACGGAGCTTGGACCGTGCGCTTCTCCGTCAACGGCGATACCCTCACCGTGTGCTCGGTGGAATGAGACAAAAATCGCCGGGGCAGATTTGTCTCATTCCACTCATCGTACGCTCTGCTAGAATACTGCGAGCTGGCTCTGTAGCTCAGGGGATAGAGCACCGCTCTCCTAAAGCGGGTGTCGTACGTTCGAATCGTATCAGGGCCACCATGAAACCTCAGGCCAGCGGCTTGTGTCGCTGGCCTTTTAATATCGAGTCAACAATGAACGAGGAGACCCGTTGGACCAGCAGCAGCTCATCGCCTACTTCGATCGCATCGGCCTTGACGAAGGACCCACGCGCGATATTGCGGGCATCGGCATGATGCAGCGGGCCCATCTCGAGACGGTTCCTTTCGAAAACCTCGACATCCTTGCGGGCAAGGTTCCCCTGGATTTGAGCGAAGAGGGACTTTTCGACAAGATCGTGACGCATGGGCGTGGCGGCATCTGCTACGAGCTCAACTTTCTCTACGCTGCGGCTCTCCATGCTCTCGGCTTTGACCTTGAGCTTAGGGGCGGACGCATTTACGATGACGGGGACGAATTCGACCATGTCTTTCTCATGGTGACCGACCCCGATGATCCCGCATCGGACCCTTGGATCACGGATGTCGGCTTTGCCTACAACATCGCCGCACCCATTCGCTTTACGCCGGGCATCGTGCAGGATGACGGACGCTGCCAGTATCGCATCGACGAGATCGATGTCGATGGCGAGTCCTGGTATCACGTCATGCGCATCGTCAATGGTGACGAGTCGCTCATGTTCGCCTTCCGCGACGTGGCTCGCGAACCGGCTGACTTCGACCCACGCCGCACCTTCTTCGAGACTGACCCCTCGTCACGTTTTCTCAAGGGTCCGCTCGTATGCATCGATGGCGAGGAGGGTCGTGTCACGCTTTCCATGCGCCGTATCAAGGAAACGAGGGATGGCGTGATCACCGAACGCGACATCGATTACCCCGACGAGTTTGACGACCTGCTCGCGAGTGTCTTCAAGATGCGCGTTACCAATCAAGAGAAACCAGATGTCATTGCATGAGAGGGGATGGCACCGTGGCCGATAAAAAGAAAGACAAGCGCAAGCAGATTCCGCTGACCGTACGCCCCAACGCCTTTGCCCGCACGGAGCACAAGGCACAACACGCGATTAGGGAAGTAAGGGAAGACGTCGAAAAGCGTGTAGAGGATTCTATCGAGCACATCGAGCACTCTGCCGAGCACTTTGGCGAGGAGCTGCACGAGACGGTGCCTCCCTCGACCATTCCCAAGGCCAACCGTATCATCGCCGCGCTCATCATCACCTCGCTCGGCATTTCGGTGTTGCAGGTCATCTCGCAATGCGTGCTGAGCTGGGGGCACCTGACCGAGCTCTTCACCGGCACGGTCAACAGTTACGGCATCGTCGCCATCGTCTACGGCTTTCTCGCCGCGCTCAACTTCGCCGGCCTTATTGTTCTCATCAGACTCGATCGCAAGGGCAAGATATTCGAAGCACGTATGCTCCTGCGCGCGCTCATAGTCTTCCTGCTTGCCGGCTTGCTCACGAGTGTTGCCCTCAACGGCGTTGTCTGGCTCGAAATCACCTACTTGTTCCAGTTCATCTGCGCCATTGCCTACCAAATCTACAATGATCCCAATCTCGATCGCGCACCGGCGTTCAAAAACCCCTTCAAGGAGGGCAAGGAAGCTCGCAAGAAGGTCTACGAGCAAGACCCTGATCGTCGTGGTTATATCCCGCTTAATTTCTTCAACTTGTTCTGGATTTTCATGACGGCATGCGTGCTTGGCCTGTGTATGGAAATGATCTTCTGCCTGCTCGTCAATCACGTCTGGGAGAGTCGCGCAGGGCTTCTATGGGGGCCATTCTCGCCCATCTATGGCTTCGGTGCCCTGCTCATGACCATTGCGCTCAATCGCATGTGGTATCGCAATGCGCTCTTCATCTTCGTCGTTTCCGGTCTCATCGGAGCCGCCTTCGAGTTTTTCGTCTCTTGGTACATGCAGACGGCTTTCGGCGTGGTTGCCTGGGATTATTCCGGCACCTTCCTCTCAATCGATGGCAGGACGGATTTCGCGCATGCCTGCGCATGGGGGCTTTGCGGTCTCGTGTGGATACGCATCCTCTTACCCGGCGTCATGCAACTTGTCGATATCATTCCGCTCAAGTGGCGTGCGATCATTACGGTGCTTGTCTTCACGTTCATGGTAGTCAATGCCATCATGACCTTGCTCGCGCTTGATTGCTGGTCGCAACGTGAGGCTGGCCTGCCCGTCGAGAACGAGGTGCAGGTGTGGTTTAACGAACATTACGACGATGCGTTCATGAAGGAACGTTTTTCGACCATGGGCATGAGCGAAGAGAGCGCCTTGCGCGCTCAGCAAAACCTGCACTAGGTCTAGCATCTATCTGCTAAACTAATGGTTCCTTTTGTCGAAATCGAGGCGAAGCATGCAAGTTTACACATTTCCCGATCCCGTGCTGCATGAGGTCTGCGAACCGGTCGAACCCGGTGACGAGACCGTCTTGCGCTATGTCGATAGCATGTTCAAGGAGATGTACGGGTCGGATGGCGTCGGCCTTGCCGGGCCGCAGGTTGGCCTGCTCAAGCGCATGGTCGTTATCGATACCGATTACGTGACCGAAGACGAAGACGGCGAGCTTTTGCCCAGTCGTCCGCTCGTGCTCATCAATCCCGAGATTATCGAGCATTCCGAGAGCAAGATTCCCTCGACCGAGGGTTGTCTCTCCCTCCCGGGTCTATCCGTCAACGTGAAGCGTTGGGAGTGGGTTAGGGTCAAATGCCTGGATGCCGATTTCAACGAGGTTGAGCATTACGGCGAGGATCTCTTCGGAATCTGCATGCAACACGAGATGGACCATCTGGACGGCGTGACGCTCATCGAGCGTGCCGATCCCATCGCCCGTCTCAAGGCACTCAGGGAATATCGCGTCGCAACTGGCCAGTAGGAAAGCTCGCTATCTGGGTCCTGACCGCTGATGGAGGTGGATGCACAATGAATATCGTCTTCATGGGCACGCCCTCCTTCGCCTTGCCCGCCCTCGATGCGCTCGCGGCATCTCCCGATCATGTCATCAGCGCGGTCTATACGCGTCCCGACGCACATGCCGGCCGCGGCAACAAGATGCAGCCGACGCGTGTCAAGATGCGTGCCGAGGAGCTGGGTCTGCCAGTCTTCACGCCCTATTCGCTGCGTGAGGACGGTGTCGTCGAGCATCTGACTTCGCTTGCCCCCGACGTCATTATCGTGGCGGCGTTCGGTGCGTTGCTCACGCGCGAGGTTCTCGACATTCCCCGCTTCGGCTGCCTGAACATCCATGGTTCCCTGCTACCGCGCTGGCGTGGGGCTGCACCGGTTCAGCGCGCCATCCTCAATGGCGACGAGCTCGCTGGCGTCTGCCTCATGCAGATGGAGGAGGGCCTTGATACGGGTGCCTATCATACGCTCGGTGCAGTCGAGATTGCGCACAAGACGACCGAGGAGCTGCTCCACGAGCTTGCAGAAATCGGCGCTGCTGGTTTGCTCGAGGCGCTTCCGCAGGTCGAGGCGGGTACCTACGAGTGGTTCGAGCAGGATACCGAGTTCGTGACCTACGCCGAGAAGGTTTCCAAGGACGAGACGCTGCTGCGCCCCGGTCTTACCAATGCCGAGTTCCTGCGACGCGTGCAGGCATCCTCGCATCGCACGCCGTCACGCTGTGTCATCTGTGGCCGTAGGGTCACCATCCTGCGTGCTCATCCGGCCGATATCGTCTTGGAACGCGGTGAGGTCGTGCTCGAGAGAAAGCACATCTACCTTGGTCTCAAGGGTCGTGCGGTCGAGATTGACGAGGTTAAACCCGAGAACAAGCGCGTGATGTCTGCCCAGTCATGGATTGCCGGTCTGCACGACTGCGATGATCTTACCTGGAACGTCCTGCCCGAGTACTACCACAAGCTGCCGGTCTATGGCTAACGGACGTCGTGCGAGCAAAGCGACGCCTGCTCGCCTGCTCGCTCTCAGGCTTACCCGCGAGGTTCGTAATCGTGAAGCATACTTGCGCGAGCTCGTGAACAGTGCACGAGAGACAACGCAGCTTCCTCCCGAAGAGTTCGATTTTGCCCAGGTGCTCGCTTTTGGTGCCGTGATGTGCCGGGGCACTCTTGACGAGGTTATCAATCGCTCGCTCTCCTCGCCACGCGATATCAAACCCAAGGTACGGGATGCGTTGCGCATATCAGCCTACGAATTGCTGTTCCTGCGCAAACCCGAGCATGTGGTCGTGGATCAGGGTGTCGAGCTCGTGCGCTGCGTGACGCCACGCGCTGCGGGTTTTGCCAATGCCGTGCTGCATAAGATGGCCCGTGACGCGCGTGACTTTCCCTGGGGCGACGTGAAAACGGACGATGCCGCCTGGGCGCGTTCCTTCGGCATGCCGCTGTGGCTTGCCGAGCGTCTCGCTGCGCAGTACGGGCGCGATGTTGCCACGACGGTCATGGAGGCGGATCTACGACCGGCGCCGCGCTATCTGCGGGATAACCCGTTTGATCCCGATAACCCCTTCGCCTGCGATCTCTCGGCCCAACGTGTGGCGGACCTTGTGCCGCTTGATGGGACGATACTCGAGATAGGGGCGGGGAGGGGCACCAAGACGATGCTGCTGGAGAGCCGGGCGTTCGAGACGCTCGGGCATACGGTGCCCATTCATGCTATCGACCTTCACGAGTACCGTGCGCGGCTCCATGCCGAGCGCATGCAGCAGGCGGGTATCGAGGACGTCATGTCGCTTGCGGGTGACGCATGCGCGCTTGATGCGATTGACGGCGTGCTGCCGCACTATGACGCCGTGCTGCTCGACGCGCCGTGCTCGGGTACGGGCACCATGCGCCGTCATCCCGAGATTCGCTGGAACCTTACGCCTGACGATGTCGCCGAGCTCGCGGCCCTGCAGCGCGCGCTGCTCGATGAGGTCGCGCGCCACGTGATACCAGGTGGCACGCTCGTCTACGCGACCTGCAGCATCCTGGCCGAGGAGAACCAGCAGGTCGTCGACGCCTTTCTCGCAACGCAGCCGCAAGGCGAATGGCGTATCGACGAAGGCTCGTTTGCGACGCTTCCCACGCTCGACGGCCCCGATGGCCACTTCGCCACGGTTTTGCAGCGGATGTAGGGAGCACAGGAAAGTCGTCGAGTGAAGCGACTTCCCCGCGCGCGTGTTTGTCGCTATCGTGGCGGAATCTCCCTGGCTTCGGTGACGATCGTCTTCGTGTCCTTGTCGAAGCTCCTGATGGCAAAGAGCGTGAAACGCTCGTCCTTGCGCGTGAGCGCGTATCCTTGCAGCCCCGTCGTCTTGCTGTACGCCGCCGACATGCCGCCGTCGATGCAGATGACGCGTCCGCCCGCCTTGACGGGATCCTCGCCGTCTTTTGCCTTGACCGGCACGTGACCGCAGATGATGCGGGCGTGTGCGGGGTCGAGTCCAAAGTCCTCGAAGATGCGCTCGTACGGCTCTTTCTCGTCGAGCAGCAGATAGAAGGCGTTCTTTTCCTCCTTGCGCGCCGCCTTGTCCTTGCAAAGGTAGATTTCGAAGGTCGCCATCTTGCTCTTGGCAAAGAGCGGCGATCCCGGGCCGAGCCACAGATACCAGATGAGGTCGCGGCCCTTCTCGCGCATGGCCTCGTCATCGGATTCGAAAGCCGTGCGCACCCATTTCTGCGCCTCATCGTAGAGGCCTTTGCCCTTGCAGGTTACCCCGAAGATGTCGACTTCCTTGAGCGTGCCATCGCCGTTGAGCGGCACGCAGGCATGCGCGAGCAAATCGCCGTCGCAGATCTTGTAGAGACTGCCACGCTCGAAGAGGAAGCGAATGTGCCGTGCGAGCTTTTCGCAGCCTGTAAACGCGTCGACGAGATAGTCCATGACAGCCTGCTCCTCATCGGTGAGCCTGTACGGGTCATCGCGGTCGACGGTGGGGAAGTAGGTGTCGGTGAGTTCGTAGATGACGCCATCGACGGCGACGGCCTTGGCGTCGTAATCGATGAGATGCAGGAGCTTCCTGTCTTCGAGCCCAAAACTGGGGTACTTGTCTATGAGCGCAGCCTCGATCTTGAACTGCAGAACCGCCATTGCCTTTTGAATCTTGACGTTCACTTCGAGCTCTGCGTCAGTGAGCCCAGGGTTCGACTTGAGCGCGAAGGCGTCGCAGGGGTCATCGGCGTAGGCGGAGAGCGCAAACCGTGCGAGAGGGGCAAGATCAATGCCGTATGAACTAGTCAAGATGTCTAGATTTCCATATCGTGCGCAGTTACGCACAACATGGGCAATGCAACCCGGCTGTCCGAGCGCAGCACCCATCCACACCACATCATGGTTGCCCCATTGGATGTCGGCATCAGGATAGGCCATGAGCAGATCGATGATCTTGTCCGGGGCAGGACCGCGATCGTAGACGTCGCCGACGAGATGAGCCCAGCGTAGGTCATCGCGCCAGCCATCGATCAGATAGGCGAAGGTATCGAATTCGCCGTGAACGTCCGAGAGGTAGAGTACGCAATTGCCCTGCGCATCGCTGTGTGTCATGACGAGCTCCTCGGGTCGAGTCTTTCGGTGTGCAGGTCCATTGTACTGTTCGAAAAACGATGGGGATGCCACGCGAATCCGTTCGCGTGGGTATTTGGCCCAAATCATGCGAAATCCATAAAAAAATTTGGGGAAATGCCCCACGCCTCAAAGAACCCACAAATGCGATTGGACAAAATGGCGAACACAACATCTTGTGCAGAATTCGATAATCTCCGGGGAATGGGAGGATATTTAGATGGGTCATATGGGGAGAAATGCCCATAATAGTGTTGTGAAGTGGGATGTGATGGGATATTATTCTCGCTGCGACCCTCCAAGAAACGTAGAAATCAAACATAGCCAGGAGGGTCGCCAAATTTTCGGGACGGCGAGGGATGTGACGAAATGCGCTTCCGCGGTGAATATCAACATAGCGTTGATAACAAGGGCCGCGTTTCCTTGCCGGCTAAGTTCCGTAAGGCCCTGCCAGATGAGGTGACGATCGTTCCGGTCGCCAATGCGGATTTTGGCAAGGCGTTGTACGTCTTTTCAGATGAAGCGTACGACGAGTGGATGGATTCGTTCTTCGATAGCGAAGAGGGGGGCTATAACCCGCGCAGCAAGAAGCACATCGCTTTGCACAAGTATCTCAACTCGAGTGCGGAGTCGGTTGCTGTCGATGCCGCTGGGCGTGTCAAACTCTCTCCGAAGCAGTGTGAAAAAGTCGGCATCGACAAAAACGTGACCATCATCGGCGAGGGCGATCATATCGAGATCTGGGATAGCCAGGCCCTTGATGAGTACATGGATTCCATCGATCCGTTCGGCAGTTTCCTGGAAGACTAGGGACGGCACGTTGACAGCTGAATACCGGCACATTCCCGTTCTGCTCCATGAGTGCATCGATGCACTCGCATTGTACGATGGAGCCACAGCGCTCGATTGCACACTCGGCGGAGCGGGACACTCCGAAGCGATAGCAAGAAGCATCGCGCCTCATGGTACGCTCATCGGCATCGACCAGGATGACATGGCGCTTGAGGCGGCGAGAAAGCGACTTGACAGTGCGGGACTTGACTCGGACCCGATTCTGCTCAAGGGAAACTTCGCCGATTTGGATGAGTTGCTCGTCGTGGCGCGCGTACCAGGCGTCGATGCCGTCCTCTTCGACCTCGGAGTGAGTTCTCCACAATTCGATTTTCCTGAGCGTGGCTTCTCGTACAGGGAAGACGCTCCCCTCGATATGCGCATGGACCCGAGTACACATACTCTAACCGCAGCAGAGATTCTGAACTCCTACACCGCAGATGATCTCGCTCGGGTCCTGCGTGAATACGGTGAGGAAAAGTGGGCTGCCCGTATCGCTCGCTTCATTGTTGACGCGCGTTGCGAGCAGCCCGTCAATTCGACTTTTCAGCTGGTAGACATCATCAAACGAGCAATACCCGCAAGCGCGCGGAAGAAGGGCGGTCATCCCGCCAAACGTACGTTCCAGGCGCTGCGCATAGAGGTAAACCACGAACTTGACGTCTTGTCTCGCGGGCTTGAGGCGGCCATACGCTGGCTCAACCCAGGTGGCAGGATCGCCGTCATCTCATATCACTCGCTTGAAGACCGCATCGTGAAAGACTGTTTCCGTCAGATGGAGAATCCCTGCACGTGTCCTCCGGAGCTTCCGGTGTGCGTGTGTGGGAAGAAGCCGGTATTGAAGGTCGAGACGCGTAAGCCGCTTGTGCCGGCTGCGGATGAAATTGAGGAGAACAACCGGGCGCATAGCGCTCGATTACGGGTTGCAACGAAGCTGTAATGTAGAAAGGACGCCCGTCTATCATGGCGCAGGCTGCTCGACAATACTACGGTTATTCTCGGTTTGCCGGTCAGGCTGCCCGTGACCTTGCGCCCGAGCGCCAGGCGCGTCCCGATGTCCATGTCATTCCCGGACAGCGCACGTCGAATCCCGCGCTGCAGGCCATCTCCCCCGAGCATGCCTTCGCCTTCAAGCTCGCTCTCGTTATCATCGTCACCATCGCCGTGCTGTGTTCCGTGCGCGTATGGCTCTCTGCCTCGACAGTGGCGATGCTCGACAACGTCAACACGATCGAGAGCACGTTGACGAGTGCCCAGGCCAAGACCAACGAGCTTGAGATCCAGCATTCCATTCTGTCGAGCTCGACGCGCATCGAGGAAGAGGCAACCAAGATTGGCATGATCGCGCCACCTACGGTCAAGTATCTGAAAGTCGTCATTCCCGGCAAGGTCGTTTTGAATGCGGACGGATCAATATCGCTTACGGGCACGCTCCAAAACGTCGAAGACTACATTGCCGCAAGCACAGGGTAGGTTCTTTGTATGAGGCATAGTCAAGACAGAGCACGCAGCGTGATGCCGGAGCGATGGTCCAGGGACTGGATCATCCTCGTGCTTTTTGCGGTATTTCTCGTCGCCATCATCGCGAACCTCATTTACATCCAGGTCATCCGCGGCCCGGCGTACGCTCGTATGGCGCAATCTTCCCATACGACCGAGGTAAGCCTCTCTGCGCGACGTGGCACCGTCTACGACCGCAACGGAGAGGTCATCGCATCCAATGTCGATGCGACCACCATCTACGTGAATCCTCAGGAGGTCACGAATCCCGACCGTCTCGCCACCGTGCTTGCCGAGGTCCTGGGACAGGATAGCGGCAAGACCAAGGAAGACTACCTTAAGATCATCGACCAGCCCGATCTTTCGTTCGCCTACATCCAGCGCAAGGCGGATACCGTGTCTGCCGAAGCCCTCAAGAATCGTCTGAGCGATGAGAAGCTCAAGGGCATTCACTATCTCGATGATACGAAACGCGTGTATCCCAACGGGGACGTGGGCAGTCAGGTCGTCGGAGTGGTCGACATCGATGGCAAGGGCATTTCCGGCCTCGAGCTCGAGTACGACGAGTTGCTCAAGGGCGTGGATGGCAGCATCGTCTTCGAGCGAGGCATGAACGACATTCCCATCACCAACGGCGAGACCTCCCGTGTCGAGACGGTCGATGGCACGGATATCGTGACGAGTATCGACATCAACCTGCAGAAGCTCTGCGAAGAGCGGCTTCTGGCGACGGTCATAGACACGGAGGCGCAAGGCGGTAGCATTACGGTGATGGATGCGGCTACGGGCGAGATCTACTCGGCCTGTTCGTACGTGAAGAAGAGCGACGAGGAGCGCAACGCCGAGTACGAGGCGGCTGAGAAGGAAGCGGCGGCGATAGCGGCGTCGGGTCAGCCAAGCGAGGTAAATCCATTCGACGAGCTGTGCGACTACAAGCTCGAGGTGGGCAAGCTTGCCTCCGTGACCGACATCTACGAGCCGGGATCGACCTTCAAGGCGTTCACGGCATATTCGGTGCTTGCCAATAACGCTAACATCGACGAGAACACGACCTACAAGGTTCCGTATGCCCTTGAGGTCTACGATACCGTTATCACCGATTCTCACGATCATCCCTTCGAGGACATGAGCCTACGCAAGATTCTGGCCGATTCCTCGAACACGGGCACGACGCTCGTCTCTCGTGAGGTTGATCTCGCGCAGCTCTATGACAGCTACCATGCCTTCGGGTTTGGCACGAAGACCGGGTGCGACTTTCCCGGCGATACGGCCGGCCAGCTCGAGGAGAGCAAGGATTGGGATGGCGTGCAGAGTGCGACGGTTACGTTTGGGCAGGGTCTTACCGTGACGCCGCTGCAACTCGTACGTGCCTATGGTGCTTTGGAGCAGGGCGGTACGCTCGTGACCCCTCACTTCCTCACCGATGTTCCCAACGACGCGGAGACCGCGCAACGTCTCATGCAGGACCTGACGAAGCGCGAGACCGTGGCTGATGCAGGCGTGTGCAAGGAAGTAAGCGAGATGCTCACCTCCGTCGTGACCGAGGGAACTGGCGAGGAAGCCGCCGTCGACGGCTTTACCGTCACGGGCAAGACGGGCACCGCCGAGATTGCAAGTGTCTACGGCGGCTACGAGGAAAATGCATACGTCATGTCATTTTGCGGTTGGCTCTACGGTTCCTCGAGCGATCTTATCTGTCTCGTGACGGTAAACAGGCCTCATACGAATCTTGGCGCCGGCGGCCTGTGTGGCCCGGTCTTTTCCGAGATCATGACATACGCAACGAAGCGCTACCAGATAGACGCGCAGAGCAAGTAGGGAAGAGCGAAGAGGCAATGATGCGGAACGCATGTAACATAGAATCGTTGTTCGCGGGTGTGGCCCATGAGGCGCTGCACTGCGAGGATGGCCCGTACGAGGTGAACGCTCTCGAGTTCTCCTCGCGTGATGTCAAGCCGGGCGCGCTTTTCTTCTGCGTTCCCGGTACCGTCGTCGACGGGCACGATTTTGCTGCCGATGCGCTTACGCATGGTGCCGTTGGCCTTGTGGTCGAGCGTGAACTCGAGCTTGATGCGCCGCAGTTTCTCGTTGAAGATGCGCGCGCTGCCTTGGCGCTCTGCTCGGCGAACTTCTACGATAGTCCATCACGCAAACTCGACGTCGTTGGCATCACGGGCACGAACGGCAAGACGACCACCTGCTTTCTCGTCGAGCATCTCCTGAGGCATGCCGGCATGCGCGCCGGCCTCATCGGCACGGTCGAGTGTCACGTTGCCGACGAAGTCTACCCTTCCGCGCACACCACGCCGGAATCACGTGACTTCCAGGAGCTCCTTGCTCGGATGGTCGATGCGCATGTTGACGCCTGCGCATGCGAGGTTTCGAGCCATGCACTCGATCTCGGGCGCGTCAGGGGAACGCATTTTAGCGTGGCTGCGTTCAGCAATCTCACGCAGGATCATCTTGACTACCACAAGACGATGGAGGAGTACTTCGCGGCGAAGGCGCGTCTCTTCACCGAGTATGAGCCCGATGCATGCGTCATCTGCACGGATTCGGATGCGGGCAAGCGCATGGCGCAGCTCTGCAGCGATGCGGGCCATGTGCTGTATCGCGTCGGCTCCGATGCCGATTGCGAGGTGCGTCTCGTCGAAGCGCGCTTTGATGCCCGCGAGACGCGCATCGACGTGGAGGCTGCGGGGGAGTGGCTGCATCTGACGCTGCCGCTCGTCGGCCGTTTCAATGTCGAGAACGCGCTTATCGCCTTCGGCATCGGCATGGCGCTCGGTCTCACCAACGAGGTCATCGTTTCCGGTCTCGAATCTGCGCCGCAGGTCCCCGGACGTCTCGAACGCGTCACGGGTGCCAAGGGAACACACGCGCCTTTCGGCGTTCTCGTAGATTACGCACATACGCCCGATTCGGTCGCGAAGGCCATTGATGCGGTGCGGGCCGTCACGCAAGGCCGCGTATTCTGCGTTTTCGGTTGTGGCGGCGATCGGGATCATGGCAAGCGTCCCAAGATGGGTGCCGCCGCGCTCGCAGCCGATTTCGCCATCGTGACGAGCGACAATCCGCGTACGGAAGATCCCGATGCGATCATCGAGCAGATCGTCGCGGGCATGCAGGATTGCGAGGAGCGCTACACCGTCATACCGGACCGTGCCGAGGCCATACGCTTTGCCATCGAGCAGGCGCGCGAGGGCGATGTCGTCCTCATCGCCGGCAAGGGTCACGAGGACTATCAGATTATCGGAGATGTCAAACACCACTTCGACGACCGCGAGGTCGCCGCTGCGGCAATAGAGGAGTTGGAGTCATAGCAATGGATATTTCTGTTTCCGACATTGCCAAGGTCACGGGCGGCGAGTATATCGGTGACGAGACCGCGTTGCGTCGCATCGTCTCGGGACTGACCTGGGATTCGCGCACCATCATGCCCGATAACATCTTCCTCGCCATGCCCGGCATGCGCGTCGATGGCAACGACTACGTGCGTGCGGCGATCCAGCGCGGAGCGGGCGCCGTCGTCTGCACGCGCATGCCCACCGAGAACGTCATCGCCGTTGCCGGTGAGTTTGCCTGTCCCATGATCGTCGTCGATGATGGCGTCGAGGCACTCGAGAAAATCGCCGGGTCCTGGCGCGACAGGCTGCATGCCATCGTCATTGGCGTGACGGGCTCTACGGGGAAGACCTCGACGAAGGATCTCCTGAGCTCCGTGTTCTCTCAGCGTTTCAAGACTACCGCAACGCAAGGCAATCAGAATAACGAGATTGGCGTACCGGCAACGATACTTGCGGCTGATGAGGACACCGAAGTGCTCATCGTCGAGCTCGGCATGCGCGGCATGCATCAGATCGAGCACCTCTGCACCTTCGTCAAGCCGAGCATCGCCGTCGTGACGAACGTCGGCGTGAGCCATATGGAGTTGCTCGGTAGCCGTGAGAACATCGCACATGCCAAATCGGAGCTGCTCTCGGCTCTACCGGACACGGGCTATGCGGTCCTCAATGCCGATGATGAATATACGCCCCTGCTCGAGAACTTCGCGCATCTCGCGGAACGCGGCGTGACCGTGCATAGCTACGGATTTTCTCCCGAGGCCGAGACGCATGCGCAAAATGTCAGCTACGATGCCGAGGCCTGCGCGAGCTTCGAGATCGTCACGGGCGATGCCGCACCGGTGCCCGTCACGCTTGGCATGCCGGGCAGGCACAACGTTCTCAACGCGCTTGCAGCCTATGCGACCGGTATCAATATGGGCATAGCTCCCGATGACATCGCACGAGGTCTTGCCGAGGCAAAGGCAAGCGGAATGCGCATGGAAATCGAGCATACGCCTGATGGCGTGACTATCCTCAACGATGCGTACAACGCCAATCCGGATTCGATGCGCGCATCGATCAGCACGCTCATGACCCTCGAGGGGGATGGAAGGCGCATCGCGGTCTTGGGTGATATGGGCGAGCTCGGCTCGGATGAGTATCAGCTGCATGTTGACGTGGGAACCTTTGCAGCACAGGCAGACCTTGATATGCTCGTGTGCATCGGAACGCTCAGTGTCGGCATCAAGGCAGGCGCGCTCGCGGCGGACATGGACGCCGCTCGCGTCAAGAGCTTCACGGGCGTTGACGAGGCGATCGCGTTTCTCGAAAAGAACGTCCAGGAGGGTGACCTTGTTCTGGTTAAGGCATCGCGTTTCATGGAGTTGGAGCGCATAGTCAAGGGGATAATGCAACGATGATCAGCGTTTTTAGCCAATATCCGACGTATCAGGTCTTCCTCGCCTTCATTTTCTCGATGGCATTGACCATGATTGTCATGCCCTTCTTTATCAAGCTTCTCAAGGTGCGCCAGATTGGCCAGCAGGTGCGCGCAGACGGCCCGCAGGGTCATCTCGTCAAGCAGGGTACGCCCACCATGGGCGGTATCGTCATCCTGCTCATGATGACCGCCTCGATCTTCCTCGTGGGCACGCCCGATCCGCCGCTGCTGCTCATTCTGGCGGCAACGCTGCTTACGGGCTTGCTGGGATTCATCGACGACATCTCCAAGGTCGCCAAGGAGCGCTCGCTCGGACTGCTTCCCTACCAGAAGATGGTTGCGCTCACGCTCATATCCGTGAGCTTTTGCCTTATCGCAGTCAACTACCTGGGCATCGAGCCGTACGTGACCATCCCCTTCACGCAGTTCAAGCTCGACCTGGGTGTTCTCACGACCGTTCTTCCCTTCGGGGATGGCTTCGAGATTCCCTGGCTCTACGTTATTTTCGTCTTCCTGCTCATGGCCGGTATGGCCAATGCCGTGAACCTCACCGATGGCCTTGACGGTCTTGCCGGCGGCGCCATCATGATCGTCATGCTCATCATGGCGGCCATCGCGTTTCGCACGGGCCAGCTTGACGTCGCGGTGTTCGCGACCGCCGCTGCCGGTGCCTGCGTCGGCTTCCTCTGGTTCAACTGCTATCCCGCGAGCATATTCATGGGAGATACGGGCTCGCTTGCGCTCGGCACGGCATTTGCCGCCATTGCGGTCATCACCAAGACCGAGCTCTTCAGCATCATCATCGGTGGTCTCTTCGTCGTCGAGGCGCTGTCCGTCATGATTCAGGTGCTGTACTTCAAGCGTACGCGCAAGCGCGTCTTCCTCATGGCACCGCTGCATCATCACTTCGAGAAAAAGGGCTGGTCCGAGACGAAGGTGGTCATCAGGTTCTGGATCGTCACCGGCCTCTGCGCGGGAGTGGGCTTCGCCGTCTACTTCATCGGGTCAATGTAGGGGAGGTGCTGTTGCCATGGCTTCCATGCTCGTACTTGGTCTCGGGAAAAGTGGCGTTGCCTCCGCACGGCATGCGCTTGGTTCCGACGAGGAACTCACCATTTACGCTGGCGCTGCAAATGAGGCGACAATGGCTGCCGCACGCGAGTTCGAGGAGGCGGGAGTCCACGTCATCTTCGATGCCGAGGATATCGAGGGCAGCTTCGATACCTGCGTCGTGTCGCCCGGTATTCCGCAAAGCGGGAGCTTCTATGCGAGCGCTAAGCGCGCAAGCAGGGAGATCATCAGCGAGCCGGAATATGCCTGGCGTCTTTCGCCCCGGTCATGGATTGCCGTGACGGGAACGAATGGCAAGACTACGACGACTTCGTTCGTGACGCACCTGCTCAATTGCTGTGGCAAATCCGCCTACGCCTGCGGTAATATCGGAATGACCTGTATTGGCGCCGTCGAACATCGTGGCGAGGATGAGGTTCTCGTTGCCGAGATGTCGTCCTACCAGCTGGCATCGACCATCGGTTTTGCCCCGCAGGTTGCCATTCTGCTCAACATCACGCCCGATCACATCTCCTGGCACGGCAGCTTCGATGCCTACGCGCAGGCAAAGTTCAAGGTCTTCGAGAACATGGAGGCAGGTTCGACGGCTATCGTCGGCGCAAGCGTGCTCGATGCCTATCCCGAACTGCAGACGCTGTTAGAGGGACGGGGAATCAGGCTCGTAACCGTGGGCATGCGGGTCGATTCGACCTGCGCGTTCGAGGATGCTGAGGGCATGCTCGTCTACCAGGATGAGTTTGGGCAGTGTCATGAGCTCGTCTCGACTCGGGAGCTTGGCATCCAGGGTGCTCACAATGTCGAGAACGCCCTCTGTGCTGCAAGTGCCGCTCTCGCCTACGGTTGCGAGTTCGCATGTGTCCGGGAGGGTCTCACGAGCTTCAAGCCGCTCGAGCACCGTCTTGAGCCCTGTGGCAGCATCGATGGCATCGACTTCTTCAACGATTCGAAGGCGACCAACGTCGATGCCACCCTCAAGGCGCTCACGGCTTTCCCCGATCGCAAGATCGTGCTGCTGCTTGGCGGCAGGGACAAAATGACCGCACTTGACGAACTTGTCGAGGCTTGTGCGGACGCTTGCCGCGCTGTCGTCGTATATGGCGAGGCAGGCGAGCGTTTCCGTGAGGCCTTCGCGGATAGTCCCATCGATTCGTATCTCGAGGCGGGCATGAAGCAGGCGCTCGATTGCGCCTGCGAGGTCGCGCAGCCCGGTGACGCGATCGTGCTCTCGCCCGCATGCGCCTCCTTCGACGAGTTCGACTCGTTCGAGCATCGCGGACAGGTGTTCAAGGAGTGCGTTTCCCTGAGGATGCGGGCATAGGTGCATCATGGCACGCAAGCAGGTGACATCCAAGACGAAGGCCAGGGCAGGCTCCTCTCGCTTGCTTTCGGAGCCATCTGCCATCATGGCACCGCGCCTGCTTTTCATTCTGAGCGTTGTCGCACTGTGCATACTCGGCATCATCATGGTCTACTCCGCCTCGTCGATAGCGGCCTATAACGAGTTCGGTGACGCCGCGTACTACGTCAAGCGCCAAGCGGTCTTCCTTGCCCTCGGTCTCGTCTTGTGCATCATCTGCTGCCGTGTGCCCTATTCCTTCTGGGGACAGCCGGTTGTCTTCATCGGCTTCTGGCTCGCCACCGTTGCCATGCTCTCGCTGACCGCGTTCGGCATGGGTGTAAGCGCCCTGGGTGCCGAGCGTTCCATCGTCATCGCCGGTTTCAATTTGCAGCCGGCTGAATTCGCCAAGATCACCGTGCTCATGGCCGTGGCTTCCATCGTGCAGATGCGCATGAATGGGGTAGTGAGCGGACGCCGCTTCATCGTCATCGTGCTCGTGGCCACCATCGTTCCCCTGATCCTGATCTACCGCCAGCCCGATCTGGGCACGGCGATCATCCTTGCCGTCGGACTCATCGCATTGGCCCTGCTCGCGGGAATCTCCTGGAAGCTCATCGCGCTGATCTTTGGCGTTGTCATCGCCTATATCGTCGTGGCCTGCATCACGCAGCCCTACCACCTCGATCGTATCGTTTCCATGCTTGACCCCTGGGTCGATCCGCAGGGTGATGGCTATCAGGCGATTCAATCTCTGTATGCCTTTGGAAGCGGCGGCGTTTTCGGCACGGGCCTGGGGCTTTCTCGTCAGAAGTACCTCTACCTGCCTTATGCGCACACCGATTTCATCTATGCGATCGTCGGCGAGGAACTGGGCCTCATCGGCGCCGTTTTCGTGGTGATGCTCTTCGGGCTCTTCATCTTTGCCGGCATGCGCATCTGCCGCAATGCACCGGACATGTTCGGATGCATGCTGGCTGGCTCGTTTACGGTCATGATCGGGTTTCAGGCCTGCGTGAACATGGCCTGCGTCACGGGCATTGCCCCCGTAACCGGCAAGGCGCTTCCGTTTATCAGCTACGGTGGCTCGTCCCTCATCGCGACGATGATCATGATCGGCATCATTCTGTCCGTCTCGCTGCGCTCAAAGGTCGGCATGAGCCACGAGCGCAAACGCGACAATCTCAGGGTCATCGATGGCAGGGACGGGATGCGGAGCGGCGAGACGTCCTCGTCACATGTCGAGCGCGACAACGTCATCCGTCTGCATGACCCTGCCCGCAAGAGAGATGTCACGGCATCGGGCTCGCGTGTTGCTTCGACACGAAGAGAGGGACCTCGCTCGGCTCAAACGGCGAGGAGCACGGGTACGCACGGTGCGGTATCGTCGCAGCGAAGCGGATATGCCGGTCTGGCGAGAAGACGCAGCTCTGGGTATAGGCGCTAACTGCCTGTCGCGATGCCCTGCTCTGCCAAGAGCCTTTGGTATGGGGTACACTTCTCGCTACGTTTGAAGGGAGTCTGCCGTGTATTTCGTCATTTCTGCCGGTGGAACCGCCGGCCATATCAATCCGGCGCTTGCCGTTGCCGATGAGCTGCGCCACCGTGGGCATGAGATTCTCTTCGTGGGAACGCCCGACCATATCGAGTCGAGGCTTGCGACGCAGGCCGGCTTCGAGTTTACGGGGTTTGCGGTAAGTGGCTTTGACAAGGCGCATCCCCTCACCATGCTGACGTCGGGCGTCAAACTCCTCAAGGCAACGCGTTGCGCCAAGAAGCTCTTTGCACGCAGGCGCCCCGACGCCGTCATCACCTTTGGGGCTTACGTATCCATTCCGGTGGGCAGGGCCGCCTTCGAGATGGACATCCCCCTCGTCATTCATGAGCAGAACTCCGTGACTGGCATGGCAAACGTCTATCTTGCCAAGCACGCCACGGCAATCGCGCTCACCTACGCGGAAAGCGCCAAGGGCATCGAGGGCGCCCATTGCGAGCCAGTCGTACTTGGCAATCCCGTGCGCTCTTCCTTCGAGAGCTGTACGCGCGAGCAGGCTCGAGCCGCGCTCGGCATTTCCGACGATGCGACCGTCTTGCTCGTCATGGGCGGCAGTCTTGGTGCGCAGCACATCAACAAGGCGATTTGCGAGATGAAGGAACGCCTGCTTGCCATCGACGGGCTGCATGTCATTCAGTCCACGGGCGAGGGCGACTACGAGAACGTGCTCTCTCAGCTCAACCTATCCGATGTCGAGCGCGAGCGTTGGCGCGTCTCGCCCTATATCGACTCGATGAACGAGGTCCTCGCCGCAAGCGATTTGGTCATCAGCAGGGCCGGTGCGACCTCCCTTGCCGAGATCATGACGGTTGGCGTTCCGGCGGTGCTCGTTCCCTATCCGCACGCACGTGCAGATCACCAGACGCTCAATGCGCAATCATGCGTGGAGCTCGGTGCTGCACGGCTCGTTCCCGATTCCGAGGTGGAGACGGCAGGCTTTGCTGATTTGGTGATAGGTCTTCTCGACGATACCGCATGTCGTGATACCATGAAGCAAGCTTGTAAGAAACTCTCCGGCTCGGACGCGCGCATGCGTCTTGCCGATATGGTCGAACAATGCGCACGAGGGAACAATGGTGAATAAACCCAAGAAGATACACTTCATCGGCATCGGTGGTGTTGGCATGTCGGGCATTGCGCTCGTCGCCAAGTCGCGCGGCGTGGAGGTGAGCGGCTCGGACATGAAGGAGTCGCGTGCCACCAAGCGTCTGCTGGATGCGGGCATCGAGGTCATGATCGGGCACGATGCGGCAAATCTCGCGGATGATCTTGACGCGGTCGTTATCTCGAGTGCCATTCCCGAGAGAAATCCCGAGCTCGCCACGGCGCGCAAGCGCGGTATCCCCGTATGGCATCGCTCTCAGGCGCTTGCCTCGCTCGGGGAGGGCAAGAAGACGCTTGCCTGCGCTGGCACGCACGGCAAGACGACTACTTCCTCGATGCTTGCGACGACCATCGATCGCATGGGGCTCGATCCGAGCTTCGTCATCGGCGGCACGGTCGATGGCTACAACACCAATGCCAAGAGCGGCGCGGGCGAGTATTACATCGTCGAGGCCGACGAGTCTGATGGTTCCTTCGTGCATCTTTCCCCGCACGTCGCGCTCGTGACAAACATCGAGCCCGACCATCTCGACCATTACGGCAGCCTCGAGGCGATATACGACGCTTTCGCCGATTTTCTCTCGTTACTGCCTGACGATGGCGCTGCCGTCGTCTGCGCGGACAATCCACGACTTGCGCAGGTTGCGCGTGGAGTTGGCAAGCGAACCATCGTTTACGGCGAGAAGGGGAGTGCCGATTGCGACGTCTGCTTCGAGGTTACGGGCAGACGCGGTCTCGGCTATGCCTTCACCGTGAGCTTCCCCGATGGCACGAGCGTTGAGACGGAGATTACGAAGAACCCCGGACGTCACAACGTCCTCAACGCCACGGGCGTGCTCGGTGTCGTGTGGGCCTGCGGTCTCGATGTCGCGCAGGCGGCTCGCGCACTCGCGACCTTCTCCGGCGTGCGTAGGCGCTTCGACCTCGTCGGCGAGGAAGGCGGCGTTGTCGTCGTCGATGACTACGCCCATCATCCCACCGAGATTCGGGCAACCATCGAGGCTGCCTCCAAACTCGATTTCAATCATGTGCACGTCTTGTTCCAGCCGCATCGCTACTCGCGCACCGAGTCACTCGCGCGTGAGTTCGGCCCGGCTTTCGACGAGGCGGACTCCATCATCGTCATGGATGTGTATCCGGCTGGCGAGACACCCATCCCGGGGGTCACCGGCAAGACGGTCATCGATTCCATCTTGCGACATAACCCCCGTCAGCAGGTTGCCTGGTTGCCCCATCGCCCCGAGATCATCCCCTTCCTGCTGCAAAGGCTCTCGGCGGGCGACCTCATCATCACGATGGGGGCGGGGGATGTCACGGCGATGGCACCGCTGCTCACGCATGCATTGGCCGGGGAGTAGAATTGCTCATACGTCGCGCGTGATCGCGTGAAGGAGTGCTATGGCATCAGCCTCTCGCTCGAGGTCAGATTCCTCGAGCTCCCGCTCGAGGCGGGGCAGAAAGCAGAATACGGGAGCTAGCTCGCGGGCACGGCGCTCGTCGGTCAAGGCTCACCAGAACAAGAAGTCCGCACGTCTGCAGCGTACCAACAAGGCGCGCCAATCATCCGAGAACGCCCAGAAGCAGGCCAACGAGTCCAAGAGGAAGGCCCTCGACAAGGGCAGGCGTGCCGGCGATATCCGTGCCGAGCAGCGCGCCAAGCGTCAACGCTGGCAGTACCTGCGCTATATCGCCCGCATCGCCATTGTCATCGCGGTCATCCTCCTCGTCATCTTCGGAAGCATCTTCATCTATCGCTCTGACCTCTTCCATGTTAACAACGTGCAGGTCAACGGCTCGGCTCATCTTACGAGCCAGGAGATTACGAGCATTGCCGCCGTGTCCGATGACTCGACGTTGCTACGTCTCGATTCCAAGGGCATCAAGGAGCGTCTCGAGGACAATGCCTGGGTGCAGAACGCGGCCATTCACCGCGTCTTTCCCGATACCATCGTGATTGACATCACCGAGCGCGAGCCGGGCGCTGTCGTCAAGATCAACGATCGCTCGAATTGGGTTATCTCGACGGATGGCGCATGGCTCTCCGCTGCCACGACCGACGACTGGGAAAACGCGATGAAGATCATCGACGTGTCACCGTCCATGCCGGCGCCCATCTCGGGTGCCATGTGCGCGGATGGTGGTATCAACAACGCGCTCGACATCCTCAATTCCATCAGCGATGACCTGCGCTCGCGCATCGTGAGCATCTCGGCCGAGTCCTCCATCAAGACCTCGCTCAATCTGGTTGATGGCGTGACGGTTGCCTTTGGCGATTCGAGCGACATCGAGGTCAAGGAAGCGGTCATCAACTCGCTGCTCAACGAATACGAGGGGAGGATCTCCTACATTAACGTCCGCGTCCCGACGCGCCCCACCTATCGCATGCTCGAAGGGGAGTAGGGGCAATCCGCAACCTGGCTTTTTCGTCAATCGTCTAGAATTACCAGGAACCCGAGTGCTCGCATATCGCCATGCGAGCATGCTGGTTTTCCATGCAGTCGTATGAAGGGAAAGCGAAATGGATCGTTTGAAGGACAAGGTCGCCATCGTCACGGGATCGACGAGCGGCATCGGAACGGGAATTGCCAAAATGTATGGCGCCGAGGGCGCGAAGGTCGTCGTGTGCGGCCGTCGCGAGGAGCGTGGCCAGGCCGTGGTCGATGCCATTGCCGAGGCAGGTGGCGAGGCGATGTTCCACTTCCTCGATATCACCAAGCCCGAGACCGTTGATGCACTCTTTGCCGATACCGAGGCTGCCTATGGCAAGATCGACATCCTCGTGAACAATGCTGCGGGCATGGCCCTCAAAGACGGTCGCGTTGACGAGATCTCGCTCGAGGAATGGGATGCCGTGTTTGCGAGCGACATTCGCAGCACCTTCTACTGCACCAAGGTCGCGCTGCCCTACCTGCAGAAGAACGGAGGTGGCTCCATCATCAACATCGGCTCGATGGCATCGTGCGCGGGCGATTTGGGCACGACGGCGTATGCCTGCGCGAAGGCCGGCGTCGAGATGCTCACCCAATACACCGCACTGCAATATGGCAAGCAGGATATTCGCTGCAATTGCGTGCGCCCTGGTCTCATCGTGACGCCGGAAAACGAGTCGAAGGTCCCCGACGCGCTCAAGCAAATCTTCCTGGATAACATCGAGGTGACGCGCTACGGAAGCCCCGAGGACATCGCCGCAATGTGCGTCTACCTCGGCTCTGACGAGAGTGCCTACTTCACTGGTCAGGTCGTCACCGTCGATGGCGGTCTCAACGCGCATGTGCCTACGGTGGCGCAGTTCCGCGCCATGGCGTCGCGCACCTGGTAGAAAGCACCTGGCGGCCCGCATGACAGTGACATGCGGGCCGCATAGTATCTTGCGCCTTGCGGTTGAATAGCCGAGCGAATGCAACGGTTTGGAGTGATTCCAAGAAACTGGGAACGAGATGATCAACGCTCGTTTCAAAACCGTCGGCGGGAGAATGGTAGTCACATAGGTGTGAAAGGGCTTTGTTGATGTAAATTGCTCAAAACACTAAATTTGACTAGAAATCATAGAGGAAAACACGCAAAATTCACCTAAAAAATGATGGATATCGTGGCGATACTTTGCGCGAAGTGTATACTTGTCTGGACTGATTTTTCTAACATTTGACAGACTAAACGGAGCACAAAAAGGAATCCAGACGGATGACGAGGATTCCTTAAACGTAGGAAGGACTGACATGCCCGAGTACACAGGATCTGACCATCTCGCTGTAATCAAGGTGGTCGGCGTTGGCGGCGGCGGCACGAATGCCGTCAATCGCATGGTTGAGGCCGGCGTCAAGGGTGTCGAGTTCATCGCCATCAATACCGATAGACAAGCACTGCTCATGTCCGATGCAGACCGCACGGTTCACATCGGCGAGGAGCTTACGCGTGGCCTCGGTGCCGGTGCCAACCCCGAGATTGGCGCGCAGGCGGCAGAGGAGTCCCGTGCCGATATCCGCGACGCGCTTGCCGGTGCAGACATGGTCTTCGTCACTGCGGGCGAGGGCGGCGGAACGGGTACGGGTGCCGCTCCCGTCGTGGCAGAGATTGCCATGGAGGAGATTGGCGCTCTTACGGTTGGCGTTGTTACCAAACCCTTCGGCTTCGAGGGACGCAAGCGCATGAACCAGGCCGAGGAGGGCGTCGCCCTGCTCGCCCAGAAGGTCGACACGCTCATCGTCGTTCCCAACGACCGCCTTCTCCAGGTCATCGAGAAGCGCACCTCCATGCTCGACGCGTTCCGCATCGCGGATGACATCCTGCGTCAGGGCACCCAGGGCATTACGGACCTCATCACGATCCCCGGTCTCATCAACCTCGACTTCGCAGACGTCCGTGCCATCATGAAGGATGCTGGCTCCGCGATGATGGGCATCGGCATCGCCTCGGGCGAGAATCGCGCGGCCGATGCTGCCAAGGAGGCCATCTCCTCGAAGCTCCTCGAGTCTTCCATCGTGGGCGCAGATCGCATCCTGTATTCCATCACGGGTGGTAGCGACATGAGCCTGCAGGAGATCGACGAGGCTTCGCAGATCATCAACTCCGCGGCCGACGAAGACGCGAACATCATCTTCGGTACCGTCATCGACGAGTCCATGGGTGACCAAATCCGCGTCACCGTCATCGCCACGGGCTTCGATGGCACCGAGCAGCAGGCGAGCATGGATCTCGGCGGCAGACCGAGCGTGAGCCAGTCCTTTGCGGCATCCGCTCCCGAGGACAGCCTTACGCCCGCCTTCGATGACGACATCCCCGACTTCCTCAAGCGCAGCCGTTACTAATGCCTCGCGGGATAGCCAACTCCCACATGCACGCAACCAAGAATCTCCGCCTCCCGCTTCCGCAGCTGGCGGAGATTCCTTTTTGTGCTGGCGATGCCGAGCTACGCGTTCTCAGCGATGAGACGCTCTTCGCGACATGTGGGACACGCATCGCATTCACGACGCGCGCCGGGGGAGTGAGCGAGGGCTCCTATGCTGGCCTCAATCTTTCGTACAGCGTTGGTGACGATGCCGGGTGTGTCGATGCCAATAGAAGATTGCTCTGCGCTGCACTTAATGCAGGTAATTGTATAAAAAGTCTAATTTCACCACTTCAAGTGCATGGAAGTGATTTCATCGAAATTAGACAAGTTGTCGAATCGCAGTTGAAAACAGCTGGTGAAGCTGATGGCATCGTGTGCGTGAAGTCAGAGACACCCGTGCTACTTTGCTTCGCGGATTGCGTCCCCGTGATTCTCGTTGCGCCAGATGGATCGTTTGCTGTCATTCACTCTGGCTGGCGTGGTTCCATCGCCGGCATCGCGGGCAAGGGCCTTCGTAAGTTGCAGCTGGCAGCACGGTGTGCTGCATCGGATATCAACTGCTACATTGGTCCTCACATCGGGTCGTGCTGCTACGAAGTATCCGCTGAACTCGTTGGGCAATTTGTTGCCGAATTTGGCGAGAGCTGTGATGCAGGTAACAATCACCTGGATCTATCAGCTGCGGTCATAGCCTCGCTTACGCGGGCGGGCGCTGCGGAGGATAGAATTGCAGATGCAGGTGTCTGTACGTCATGTCACCATGACGCGTACTATTCGTATCGAGCCGATGCTGGCGTCACGGGACGCCATGGAGCATTTGCGATTCGGAAAGAGGAATCATGAGTCTGGAACAACGCTGGGAAAGCACCCGTGAGGATGTCGCACGCATATGCGAGAACTGTGGCAGGGATCCACAAGACGTGAGGATCATCGCCGTGAGCAAGACGGTCGAGCCTCCCGTCGTCGGAGAGGCAATAGCCTGCGGCGTCACGGATTTCGGAGAGAACCGCGACAAACCGTTTAACGAGAAGTGCGCTCTCTACCCAGACGCGCGTTGGCATTTTATCGGGACGCTCCAATCGAACAAGGCGCGCCACGTCGTCGGCAAGGCCTTCCTCATCCATTCGCTTGACCGTCTCACCCTTCTCGATGCCATCGAGAAGGCGGCCGCGCACGGGGAGTGCGTCCAGGGCGTGCTCGTCGAGGTCTCGGTTTCGGGCGAGGAGAGCAAGGGCGGCATCCGCCCTGACGACCTGCCCGCCTTTCTCGAGCGCATTGCGCAGTGCGAGCATGTCGCCTGCAAGGGATTGATGACCATGGCTCCCCAAGGTGACATCGACATTGCCCGGAAAACATTTGCCGGGTTGCAAAACTTAAGCCAGATGATGTCAAAATATTGCGATGAGCGTGATAGTATTTCTATGAGCGAACTATCGATGGGCATGTCTGAAGACTATCCCGTGGCAATCGAGGAAGGCGCCACCATGGTTCGCATTGGTAGAAGGATTTTTGACGATAACTTCAAGGCACTCTAGCGTCACCACGAACCTGGGTGCCTGTTTCATATGAGCGAGGCACTGACTATGAGTCTTTTGGGCGGTATGAAGGACCGGCTCGGATTTGGCGGAAAACCTGAGTGGGCTGATGATGACGCCGAGTACTACGAGGACGATGTCGTCTATGACGACGATTACGATGATTACGGAGATACGGGCGTAGAGGAGAGGCGCGGTAGCACGCGTCGCAGCGAGGTCATTTCCTTCGACTCCTATAATCCCAGCAATTTCGAGCACGTGACCCTGTCGTCTGATCGCAAGCCACGTGTCGCCTCCTACGATAGTCTCGATTCGTCGACGCGCTCTTCGCGTGGGTACTCCTCGCGTTCGTCGTCGAGTTCGTATGGCAGGGGTGTTGGCACATCCTCTTCGCGTCGCGATACATCGCGTTCGGTGGGGGAGCCCACCTGGTCGGCTCCTCAGGACCCGTCCTTCCTGGACTCGCCGGCACCCACGCACACGAGCCGCGACCCATATGCGTCGCTCGGCTCCGACTTCCTCAAGATCAAGGGCAATCCTGCTGGCAGGCTCGAGATCGTCTGCCCCAAGGCCTATGCTGACATCGAGAAGGTCGCCAATGCCGCAAAGGCCGGCAAGACGGTCATCCTCAATGTCGTCGACACCAAGGCCTCACTTGCCAAGCGCATCCTCGACTTCTCCTTCGGTGTCGCAAGTGCTCTCAACCTCAACGTCGGCAAGGCGGCCGAGCGCGTCTTTGTGATTTCGAAGAGCTCCGAGCCTCTAAGCGAGGAGGATCGCGAATATCTCGTTTCGCAGGATGTTCTCAAGATAGAAGACGATAACGCACGATAGGGCAAGATGAAAAACACCATAGCAAACGAACTCCAAAATGTACTCATCGTCGGTGGTGGTCGCATGGGTCAGGCCATTGCCCAGGGTATGCTGCGTATCGATGGCATGTCTGCGGACAACCTGACCATTGCCAATCCCGGGCAGGAAAAGCGCGATCGCATCGCGGCCGAGCTCGGTGTGCGTACCGTTGCGAGCGCGGCAGCCGGTATGCCCGCCAGCTGCGTCGTTCTTGCCGTCAAGCCCGCCAAGGTTCCCGAGGTTTGCGCAGAGCTCGTCGATGCGGGCATCGATGCCACGACCCTCGTCATATCCATCGCCGCGGGTGTCTCCACGGATAAAATCGCGAACGTGCTCGGCGCCGATGTCCCCGTCGTGCGCGTCATGCCCAATACGCCGCTTCTGTGCGGCTGCGGCATGTCTGCGGTGAGTGCCGGCAGTGCCGCAAGCGATCGGGATTGCGAGCTTGTGCGCGCGCTCTTTGCCAGCATGGGCCAGGCCATCATCGTGGACGAGTCCGAGCAGGACATCGTCTGCGCCGTGAGCGGTTCGGGTCCTGCCTACTTTGAGCTCTTCGCGGAGGTCATCGCACAGGCCGCGGCCAGCCTGGGGATGCGCTACGAGGATGCACGAGAACTCGTCCTGCAGACCATGCTCGGTACCGCGCGTCTGGTCATCGAGACGGGGCAGAGCCTGCCCGATGCCATCGATGCCGTCAGCAGTCCTGGTGGCACGACAGTCGCCGCACTTGACGCCATGCGCACGGCAGGTGTCGAGGAAGCCTTGAGGGATGGCGTCGCCGCCGCGGCGCGCCGATCGAAGGAGCTGGGCGCATGATTTCCTCGACGCTTATCTTCCTACGCTCGCTTCTGCTGGGCATTTGCGACCTATACGTTGCGGTCATCCTCATCTACATCCTCATGAGCTGGCTTCCCAATCACCAATCCGGATGGATTGGCGACATCTATCGAGCGCTTGGTCGCATTTGCGACCCCTTTCTCAATATCTTTAGGCGTATAATTCCGCCTATTGGCGGTATGCTTGACATAAGCCCGATTTTCGCGATTATCGTCGTGCAGCTGGTGGGCCGGCTCATCGCCGCGCTCCTGTAGGAAAGGAAGATCAAACATGGCCATCACGATGCAGGATATCCAGGACGAGGGATTTGAGCACGCACTGCGCGGCTATGACGTTGGACAGGTCGACGTCTTCCTCGAGCGCGTCGCCAACGAGGTCGATGCGATGAACAAGCGGATCGAGGAGCTCGAGTCCGAGCTCAAGGAGGCAAAGGACGAGCTCTCCAAGACGCGCGAGGAGCTTGCCGAGGCAAGCGCCGCGTCGCTCACGTCGCCCGCCGAGCTCGAGCAGGCTGGTCTTGTCGAGCGCGAGCTGCGCAGCGAGCTCGAGATTGCCCAGGGCCGCCTCGCTGCCATGACCGTCCGTGCTGAGGAGGCCGAGGCCAAGCTCGAGCCCATGCAGGAGCAGCTCGGCGAGAAGAACAAGCTCGACAATGCCATTGCCGAGGCGTTCATATCCGCCCAGCGCAGCGCTGCTCAAATCAAGGAGGACGCGCGCATCGAGGGCGACCGCATCTACCATGAGTCCGAGGCGAAGGCTCGCGAGTTCATTCGTGAATCCCTGGCCAAGAAGGCCGCCATCGACAACGAGATCAAGGCACTCGACGATTACGCGCAGAAGTTCCGCGAGCAGTATCTCGATATGCTCGAGCGTTTCGCCGCTCATGCCAAAGAGGAGTTCAACAACCTCACCACGCAGGGCGTGACCGAGGCTCAAGTCGAGGCAGAGCTTCCCAAACTCAAGACGCGCGGTGCGCACGACCGCACGGATGGTGTGCCCACCATCGACGAGGACGAGCTGCCGCGTCTCACGACCCAGCAGATTCCGCAGATTAACATTCCCTCCATCATGCCCGACGGTGACAAGTAGGGACGTGTTTCATGCGCCTTCCCGTGCATGTCACGCCCAAGTCCGGGCATGCAGAGGTCATCGGATGGCGTGAGGGGGCGGATGGCCAGCGCGAGCTCGAGGTAAAGGTCAAGGCGGCCCCGGAAAAAGGCAAGGCTACGAAGGAGGCGGTGGCACTCATCGCCTCCTTCTTTGATGTTCCCAAGAGTTCTGTCACCTGCGTGCGCGGCGAGACGAGTCGCCACAAGATGTTCGAGCTTCCCGATTCAGTGAACATGGATATTTGATGTGGGGGATGTCCGAGGCGAGCGGACGCTCCGCTTCGCTCCGACGGTCGCTCCCCGACAGCCCGCTTCGCGGTCCTTACGGCTCGCTCCCTTGGACCTCCGCTACACGGAGCGTCCTCTTGCCGTGAAACCCAGGCGCTCCAAAATGGCATCCCCAACCCTCGTCAACTTCTCCGTTTCGTGTGTCATGGGGTCAGACCCCTTGTCACACTCCCTGTCGCCCGCTTCTTCGCTGACCCTTCGTTGCCGCTTTGCCCAATCGCATACGCTATAATCAAGCGCGCAAAAGCGGGCTGGATGATCGCGGCGCCTTGTGCCCCAGCAAGGGGGCTTAGGGTGATGAGGAAAGTCCGGGCTCCGCAGGGTAGGATGCCGGCTAACGGCCGGGCGGGGTGACCCGACGGATAGTGTCACAGAAAAGAAGACTCCCCGTGCGCGCACGGAGAAAAGCTGAAACGGTGTGGTAAGAGCGCACCAGCGTCGTGGTGACGCGGCGGCTTGACAAACCCCATCCGGAGCAAGGGCAAATAGGGATGCCATGAGTTGACCCGACTCGCATCCGGGTTGCCTGCTGGAGGGTGCTGGTAACGGCACTCCTAGATAAATGATCGTCTTAGAAGACAGAACCCGGCTTACAGGCTCGCTTTTGCATCCAGCTTACTGGATGATCCAAGCGCGTGTAAGGCCCGCCACGACACGTGACTGGCTCGAGCCCCGGCACTCCCCGTTCCACGATTCGGCAAGCGGGATGCGTGACCCGGCCTTGTAGTTGGCGGGATCGGCGCAGTAAAAGGTGTCGGTCTCTTCGTCGTAGTCCGTCAGAAGAACGGCGTGGGGGACGTTCGGGTCGTATGCGGCGATGCCCTCGGGATGCTCGTCGAGGAGCTCACGCAGCGCATCGGAGGTACCTGCGACATCGATGACGCCGATATCGTAGCCAGCTGTCTCGAAGTTCCATTTGACGCCGGCGGAACACCAGCCATCGGCAGTGACCGAGGCAAGGCCAAGCTCTTGCCAATCCGGCCTACCATCGAGGAAGGCGGCGCGGCGTACCATCATCGCAACGGATGTGATGGTGCAACGCCCCGATCCGTTTTGCGCGAAGTAGAAATCCTCGGCACGGGATTCATCAATGAATGCCTCGCGTTTGGCGCTACTGAGGGCATCGGAGAACGCTGCCTCGATGGTCTCCGTGAGAACCGGGGATTCTCCGGCGACAAGCCTCGTGAGCTTCTGGGAGAAGATGGTCGCCTCGTCTGCATGGGCAGTGGGAGCAAGACAAAGGGTAGCACCCAGAGCGAGTGCGATGCTCAGGAGAAGCGCTGCCAATGCGACACAGGCGCGAGATATGGAGCGTGACATAATCATCCTTCGGCGTGCATGTTCGTAGTTCGATTACCGAATCACCCGAATTGGACGGGTTGCTGCCGTATATTACTGGTTCACGGGGCGATGCACGCGTTTTTCGCATGCACGACACATCATCTGAACGTTTTCTTAACAGCTTCTTCTCGAAACCTTCACATTAGCGAAGTTCTAGAAGCGCAGTGCGCACACCCAATTTCCGCCGCTACCATAGCTTACGACGGCTCCCGTATGCGGCGCGTGAATGTAGTTGGTGCCGCCGGTGGAGATGGCGACATGACCCGGACGCCATAGGATGTCACCGGGTGCGGCATCGCGCGGATTGAGACGTGCGCGCGCTGCGGCGTACTGCGACCTGTCGTAGTGGGGCAGGCTGATGCCGATTTGGCGATAGCACCACATGGTGAGACCAGAGCAATCAAAGGTGTTGGGTCCCGATGCACCCCAGACGTAGGGGCATCCCAGGCGCGAGACCGCATAGTCGACGACCGATCCATGTGAGGGGATGCTCGAGCCAGAGCTATATCCGCCGCCCGAGGAAGATGATGACGACGACGAGGAAGAAGGGCTCGACATGGAGGGCGTGTAAGCGGCGGATGCTGCTGCCTGGCGACGGGACTCCGCCTCGCGTTCCTGTGCGATGAGCTGCTGGTATTCGGAGCTTAGACTATTGTACTCGGCCTGGTAGGCAGCTTCCTGGGCTTCGATGGAGGCCTTCAGGTCGGCCTGCGTGTCAAGCTCGGCCTGTGCGGCTTGCTCGTTGGCATCGAGTTCGGCCTTGGCGGCATCGAGCTGCGCCTTCGTTGCCTTGGCATCGTCCACGAGCGAAGCATCCTCGGCATTGAGCTGGTCGAGCATATCCCAGGTGCTCGCGAAGTCATCGAAGGAGTTCGAACCCATGAGGACGTCCAGATACGAGGTGGCCCCCTCACGATACATGGCAGTCGCCCTATTGCCGAGACGGCCTTGCAGGGAGGATATCTTCGCGTTTGCCTCGTCGATCTTCACTTGGCATTCGGCGACCTTCGCTGCGGCGGCATCGTATGCGTCCTGCGCGGCGTTGAACTGCGCGACGGTTTGCTCAAGCTGTGATGTCATCGAGTCGAGGCGGGCCTTTGCTGCTTGAACCTCGGCACGCTTTTCGGCGCTCGTGACGGCATGTGCCGAGGGAGTGGCGACAAGGCTTGCGAGACCGGCTATGCCACCGGCGATGGCGGCGCCGAGGAATGACCTGCGGTTCAATGATTCTTCCATGTTTTTCACCCAACGTTTCGATTGGTGATGTGCGTTTCTCTGTCGAGGTTCGTATTTAAACAGCAACTCATGGGCCTCACAAGGTTTCGGGACATTCCAGACAATTTCACCATGATTTACGATTGCGGAGGCGCTGACGCGAGTTTCCCACCCGCTTGTCATAGCATGAGGGGCATGCCGACGAAGCGCCGCGCTGTTGGTATAGAATGAAAGACGCAAAGAAGAATTGCCCCATCGCATGAACGTAGGTGAGAAGATGGATATTGCCAAGCTCCAGGATGCCGGTATCGATTACGAGGACGGGCTTCGTCGCTGCGCTGGTAATGACACGCTCTACGAGCGCTTGCTTGGAATGTTTGCTCAGGATACCAACTACGCCGAGTCCCTCGGGGCTTTCGAGAAGCAAGATTGGGACGGCCTCTTCTCTCATATGCACGAGATCAAGGGCATGAGCAGCAACCTCTCCATGACCGAGGTCTACGCGGACGCCGCAGAGATCGTCGCCTTGCTGCGTGCTCAGGATTACGATGCGATTGCTCCGGTTATCGACAGGCTCAGAAAGTCCTATGCCCTTGTGATCGAGGCTATCGGAGCATAATTCGTCATGAAATCATCGCCCGTGCGGTTCGTGTTGGGACGGAGTGGCCGTGTACGATAAGACTATTCTTATTGCAGACAACTCGATAATCAATCGTATACAAATGGGTGGAATCCTCGCTTCCGAGTACAACATCCTCGAAGCGGACAATGGTCGCGATGCCCTCGACATCATGTGCGAGCGCGGCGAGCAGGGCATTGACGCTGTGCTGCTCGATTTGCACATGCCCGGACAAACCGGCTTCGACGTGCTCGCCGAGAAGCAGGCGAATCCCGCCATTGCGGATATTCCTGTTATCGTCATCACGGCAGACAGCGTGACCGCCGCCGAGGTACACGCGCTTGATGCCGGTGCCTCGGACTTCCTCACCAAGCCCATCGAGCCCGAAATCATGCGGCGCCGCATTCACCTTGTCATCAACGCGCGCGAGCTCGAGGAGCAGCGCGTGCGCGTGCGCATGCTCGAGGAAGCGGCCTGGATTACCGACCATGACGATCTGACGGGTCTCTACACGCGAAAGGCCTTCCTGCGGGAGATGCAGGACATGATTGCCGTTCATTCGGAGAAGAAGTATCTGCTCGTCGTCTGGGATTTCGAGAACTTCAAGACCTTCAACGAGCTATTCGGCACCGCTCTGGGCGATAGGATGCTTATTGCGGCGGCGCACTGCATGAACAGGCTCTTTGCCAATGGTGGCGTCTATGGACGTCTGGGAAACGACAACTTCGCTTTTTGCCTCGAAGAGGGCGAAGCCGATGTCGAAGACATCGTCGAAAGCATCGCTGATGAAATCAGTTCCCTCCTTGCGCAGAGCAACATCGACTTCACGCCCTCGCTTGTTGCCGGCGTCAACCGCATCGAGGATAACGACGTCGAGGCCAGCGTCATGCTCGATCATGCCATGATGGCGCGCGACACGGTCAAGAGGGATTATGATCGTCATATCGCCTACTACAATTCCGAGCTCACCGAGCGCATGCTCGAGGAACAGGACATTCTCAACAACATGGAACACGCGCTCGAGAGCGGGGAGTTCCATGTCCAGCTTCAGCCCGTCTACGATGTCGCGACAAATCTTCCCGTCAGTGCCGAAGCTCTCGTGCGCTGGCATCGTCCGGGGCATGGCATCGTCTCGCCTGGCATTTTCGTCCCGCTTTTCGAGGAGAACGGCTTCATTTCGAAGATGGACCATAACATCTGGGAGCAAGTCTGCCAGATTCTCGCGAGCCGTCGGGATAGGGGGCTTCCCGAGATTCCCATTTCGGTGAATCTCTCCAGGCGCAGCATCTTCAACGCATCGCTCTTCGATGAGATCGTCGCCCTTGTCGAGAAATACGACGTTGACCCGAAGCTGTTTCGCATCGAGGTCACGGAGTCGTCGTATACCGAGACCGTTGACCTGATCATCTCGATGGTCAAACGGCTGCAAGATTACGGTTTCACCGTCCTCATGGACGATTTCGGCAGTGGGTACTCGTCGTTTAACGCTTTCAGTGACATTCCCGTCAACATACTCAAGGCCGATATGGTCTTCATGCAAAACCTCGAGCGCAATTCACGCGTTGCGAGCATATTCACTTCCATCGTGAACATGGCCCATGGTCTTGGGATTCCCGTCATCGCAGAGGGCGTGGAGACAGAAGAGCAATACGACTTCCTTCGTTCCGTTGGATGCGACTATGCCCAGGGATACTTCTGCGCTCGTCCCATGGACCCCGAGACCTTCGAGGACCATGTCAACGAGCGGCTTTCGTGAGTTTGCCGCCGAGCGCACAACAGCATGCATAGCTCCCCGTTGCGGAAAAGAACGTAGAGCGCCGTTTTGGTGCGGTTCCAAAAAATAATGCGCCAATCGGAATTTTTTCTTGCATACCCCTCATGAAGGTGTATAAAAGTGACCATTACATTCAGAAAGGGAGGAACGCCATGAATCCGAACATCAAGGAAATAAGCAACCGGATTCGCTCGATGCGCGAGGACCTCGATCTGTCGCTCCAGGAGATGGCCGAGGCCACGGGGCGCACGGTTGCCGAGTACGCGGCGCAGGAGTCCGGCGAGGAGGACCTTTCCTTCACCTTCCTATATAAGTGCGCGAACATCTTCGGCGTTGACGTCATCGAGCTGCTCACCGGCGAATCCCCGCATCTGCGCGGCTATTCGCTCGTACGTGCCGGCGAGGGTCTCTCGATCAAGCGTCATGCCGGGTTCGAGTACCTGCACAAGGCACCACATCTCGGCAACAAGCTTGCCGAGCCCTTCCTCGTCACGATTCCCTACGTCGAGGAGGACCAGGACAAGCCCATTCACCTTTCCTATCATAAGGGGCAGGAGCTAGATTACATTATCTCGGGCCACCTTCGGTTTTCGTATGAGGGTCATACCGAAGATTGCGGCCCAGGTGACGTACTCATGTACGACTCGGCGCGAGGTCACGGACTTCTCGCCCTCGATGGCGAGCCGGTCGTACTCTTGGCTGTAGTAATAGAGCCATCTGACAAACAGGTAATCTAGCATTATGAGAAGGAACCATGAGAAACATAAACCTACGCTACGTAGAGGAGACCTACGCAAAAGATAAGACCCTCCAGTCTTTTTCGCTTCACTATCCCGATACCTTCAACTTCGGCTATGACATCGTCGATGATATAGCCATAAACGATCCCACGCGCCGTGCCATGATTTGGTGCAACCCAGAAGGTGAGGAGCACGTCTTCACCTTTGCGGACATGAAGACGTGGTCTGACAAGACGGCGAATTTCCTCAAATCGCTCGGCATTGGCAAGGGCGATATGGTCATGGTCATCGTCCGCCGTCACTACCAGTTCTGGTTCATCGCAACGGCGCTCGCCAAGCTCGGTGCCGTCATGGTGCCGGCCACCTTCATGCTCAAGGAGCATGACCTCGAGTATCGTCTCAATAACTCGGAGGCAAAGGCCGTTATCGCGACTTCGGTGGGGGACATCGCCGACATCATCGATAACGTGCGCGAGAGCTGCCCGAGCGTCGAGTCGTTCATTCTCGTCAATGGCGCCGGTGGGGGAACGACGAAGTTCACCGAGGACGGAGAGCTCGACGTCGAGGAAGGTGCGCTCGTCGGCGGCGTGCTCAGTGGTCCCGAGGGCATCTGCACCGCGCCTATCGACCGCGATGGTTGGATCGACTTCAACACCGGCGTGCGCAATGCGCCCCAGGAGCTCGAGCGCGTGCAGACGAACGTCTACGACCCCATGCTCATGTACTTCTCGAGCGGCACGTCGGGCAATCCCAAGATGGTCCTGCACAATTCGACCTACGCGCTCGGGCATATCCCGACCGCAAAGCATTGGCATAACGTGCGACCCGACGGCATCCACTTCACGATTGCCGACACGGGCTGGGGCAAGGCCGTGTGGGGCAAGTACTATGGTCAATGGATCATGGAGGCGTGCGTCTTCACGTATGACTTCGACCGTTTCCATCCAGCCGAAATCCTCGATCTCATAGACAAGTACCAGATCACCACGTTGTGCTGTCCGCCCACGATGTACCGCCTGATGATGCAGGAGGATTTCGAGCGCTTCGACCTCTCGTCACTCGAGTACTCCACCACGGCGGGCGAGGCTCTCAATCCCGACCTCTTCGACTTCTGGAAGGCCAATACGGGTCTCACCATCTTCGAGGGCTTCGGCCAGACCGAGACGCCGCTTACCATCGCGAATCTCACAGGTTCCATTCCGCGTCCGGGGTCGATGGGCAAGCCCAACCCGCTCTACGAGCTCGAGATAAAGCGCGAAGACGGCAGTCGCTGCGACGTGGGCGAGACGGGTGAGATCTGCATCAAGATGGACCCGCGCCCCGAGGGCATCATGATGGAGTACTACCGCAACCCGGAGAAGACCGACGATGCCATCTACGATGGGTGGTATCACACGGGCGATATGTGCTGGAGCGATGAGGACGGCTTCTTCTGGTACGTCGGCCGCAACGACGACGTCATCAAGTCAAGCGGTTATCGCATCGGCCCCTTCGAAATCGAGAGCGTGCTCCTGGAGCATGACGCGGTTCGCGAGTGCGCCGTCACGGGTGTCCCCGATCCGGTTCGTGGCAAGGCCGTGAAGGCGACCGTCGTTCTGGCCGATGGCTACGAGCCCTCGGATGCGCTCACGACGGAGCTGCAGCGTTGGGTGAAGCGTCGCACCGCTCCATATAAGTTCCCGCGCATCGTCGCCTATGTCGACGAACTTCCCAAGACCGTCAACGGCAAGATCCGCCGCGCCGCGATTCGCGATAACGACGAGAACGAGAACAAGGACGGTCTGGTGTAATGTCGCATATGCCAGTGAGCCTCGAGGCGGCACTCGCACCCATCATGATCGTTGCCGGACACTATGGATCGGGCAAGACGAATTTCTCCGTCAACCTTGCACTCGACCTCGTTGAGGTGGGACGTGAGGTGACGCTTGTGGACCTCGACATCGTCAATCCGTACTTCCGTGCGAGTGAGCAGCGCGCGCTGCTCGAAAGCGCTGGCGTGCATCTCGTCGCCCCCGTCTTCTCCGAAGCCGGGACAAGCCTCGACGTGCCAAGCCTCACGGGCGCCATCATGCCTACGCTTGAGGACGCAAGCGAGGAGCATCTCGTCATCGTCGACTTGGGTGGAGATGACGTGGGGGCAGGTTCGCTGGCCCGCTTCTCGGCAGCCGTGCGCAGGCAAGACCATGCGGTGCTCTACGTGCTCAATCGCCACCGTAACCTCATGGCAGACCCGCACGATGCGGTCGAGAACTTACGTGAAATCGAGGCGGCGACGCATCTGCAAGCGACGGGCCTCATCGACAACGCGCACCTCAAGGACGAGACGGACCTTGACGCCCTGATGGATGCTGACGCCTATGCCCAGACGGTAAGCGAGCTCTGCGGCTTGCCGCTCGTGGCAAAAACCATCCCCGAATCGCTCGTTGAGGATGGTAAAGAGGCATTTGCGGAGACCAAGCTTGCCTCGTTGGTCTATCCTATACGTCTATATGTCAAGAACCCCTGGGAATAATCGGGTCGAGAAAGGAGCTTACACATGGCGAAAATGATCGTTGACGATGCATTTTGCAAGGGCTGTGGCCTCTGCGTTGATGCATGTCCCGTGCACATCGTCGAGCTCGACCAGGACAAGATAACGGATAAGGGCTACCATCCGGCGCATTGCATCGATATGGATAGGTGCACGGGATGTTGCTCGTGCGCGCTCATGTGCCCCGATGTCGCGATTACGGTCTGGAGGTAGCACGATGTCAGAGAAAGTGCTCATGAAGGGAAACGAGGTCTTGGCAGAAAGCGCCATGCGCGCCGGCTGCAAGCACTTCTTCGGGTATCCCATCACGCCCCAAACGGAGCTGTCCGCCTACATGTCCAAGCACATGCCCAAAATCGGTGGCACCTTCCTGCAGGCCGAGAGCGAGGTCGCGGCCATTAACATGGTCTACGGCGCTGCTGCCGCAGGCGCACGCGCGATGACCTCCTCATCGTCGCCTGGTATCTCGCTCAAGAGCGAGGGCGTTTCCTACATTGCCGGTGCCGATCTTCCCGCCGTCATCATCAACGTCATGCGTGGCGGTCCGGGTCTCGGTTCCATCCAGCCCTCCCAGTCCGATTACTGGCAGGCTACCAAGGCACTCGGACATGGTGATTTCCAGATGGTCGTCTACGCACCCTCGACCGTGCAGGAGATGGCCGATTACACCTACAAGGCCTTCGATATCGCCGACGAGTACCGCATGCCCGTCATGATCTTGGCCGACGGCCTACTTGGCCAGATGATGGAGCCGGTCGAGCTGCGTGACCCCATCGAGAAACTTCCCGAGCGCCCCTGGGCCTGCACGGGACACAACAACGAGCGCGAGCACAACGTCGCGAACTCGCTCTACCTCACGGCCGAGGACCTCGACCGCATCAACCATGAGCGTTTCGAGCGCTATGAGCTCATCAAGGAGCGCGAGCAGATTTCGGAGGAGTTCCTCTGCGATGACGCCGACATCATCGTCGTCGCCTTCGGCGCGGCGGCGCGTATTGCGCGTAACGCCGTGCGAGCCGCTCGCGAGCAGGGCATCAAGGCGGGCCTTTTCCGCCCCGTGACGCTTTGGCCGTTCCCGGTCGATGCGCTCGAGAAGACCGTCGGCCATGCCAAGGGTTACCTCACGGTCGAGATGAACATGGGCCAGATGGTCGAGGACGTGCGTCTCGTCGTTGCCGGTCGTGCCCCCGTCGAGTTCTATGGCCGCACGGGTGGTGTCATCCCGACGCCTGACGAGGTGCTCGACGCCATTGTCGCCTTCGATCAGAAAGTGGGTGAGTAGCATGGCGGAAAAAGAGGAGAAGGTCGTCTTCGAGCGCCCCAATGCGCTGCTGCCTGTCGTTACCAACTTCTGCCCGGGTTGCACCCACGGCATCGTGCATCGTCTTGTCGCCGAGACCATCGATGAGCTCGGCATCGAGGGCAAGACCGTCGGTGTGACGCCCGTTGGCTGTTCGGTCATGGGCTACAACTTCTTCGGCTGCGATATGGTCGAGGCCGCCCATGGACGTGCTCCTGCGGTGGCGACGGGCATCAAGCGCGTGCTGCCGGATAACGTCGTCTTCGCCTATCAGGGCGATGGCGACCTTGCATCCATCGGCACGGCCGAGACGGTGCATGCCGCAACGCGCGGTGAGAATATCACCATCATCTTCATCAACAACGCGATCTACGGCATGACCGGTGGTCAGATGGCCCCGACGAGCCTGCCGCACCAGGTCACGCAGACCTCGCCCTACGGACGCGACACCTCGAGCGCAGGCTACCCCGTGCGCATCTGCGAGATGCTCGCCACGCTCGACGGCCCTGCGTATCTGGAACGTGTCGCCGTGGATACGCCGGCAAACGTGCGCAAGGCCAAGAAGGCCATCAAGAAGGCATTCCAGAACCAGGTGGACGGTGTGGGCTATTCGCTCATCGAGGTCGTCTCGACCTGCCCGACCAACTGGGGCATGACGCCGCAGGATTCCTTCACGTGGATGCGCGAGAACATGCTGCCGTATTATCCGCTCGGCGTGTATCGTGACGTGCTCGCAGAGGGCTACGAGAGCGTTGCCGCTGCCGCGACCGAGCGCGCCAAGGACAGCAAGATCGTCGCTGAGGGAGGTGCGCAGTAATGAATCAGGAAATGCGTTTCATCCTCTCTGGCTTTGGTGGACAGGGTCTGCTTTTCGGCGGCAAGGTCATTGCCTACGCTGGTCTCATCGAGGACCGTCAGGTTTCGTGGCTGCCCTCGTACGGCCCCGAGATGCGAGGCGGAACCGCAAACTGCTCGGTGACGCTTGCCGACGAGCCCATTGGCTCGCCGCTCATCACCAATCCCACGGCGGTCATCGCCATGAACCAGCCATCGGTCGACAAGTTCGAGGATGCCATCGTGCCTGGTGGCATTATGGTCATCGACAGCGCGCTTACCAACAACGGTCCGTCGCGTAGCGACATCACCTCGTTCATGATTCCCGCGACCTCGGCTGCCGAGGAAGAGGGGCTCAAGGGTCTCGCGAATATCGTGTGCGTGGGTAAGCTCTGGGCCGAGACGCAGTTCTGCGCGCGCGAGACGCTCGATGCGGCTATCCGCAAGGCCGTCCCCGCACGCAAGGTCGAGATGGTTGACAAAAACCTAGCCGCGCTTGAGCTTGGCATAGCTATGTGATGAGCCCGACATGGTCTATTGTGGACGGCTCCTCAATGTGGGGAGCCGTTCTTGGATATACGTGGTACTGTATGGGATTTACTCGCTTGGATGGCGAGTGAAGAATAGCAAGGATAAGGAGAAAGGCATGAGCGAAGAAGCAAACAACAAGCTGGGAAACAAAATCACGACCCTGCGCGAGGCACATCACCTTACGCAGCAGGATCTGGCAGATCGCTGCCAGTGCGAGCTCGAGACCATTGTTGGCCTTGAGAACGGCGAGCTTCCCCCTTCGCTAGCGCCCCTTATCAAGATCACGCGCGCTCTTGGCGTGCGTCTCGGTACGCTTATGGATGACGATGAGGCCTTGGGGCCCCTGTATATCTCGTCCGAGCAAATGGAGGAGGTCACGCGCCTCAAGAGCCTCGAGACGAATAACGATGCGGGCGATTTGTCCTACTTCAGCCTAGCTGCCGGCAAGCCATCGCGTCATATCGATCCCTTCATCATCACCGTCGATCCTTCTGGCGAGACGAGCCACAAACTCGTCGGCCACGAGGGCGAGGAATGGCTCTATGGCATGGAGGGCGAGATCGAGATCGAGTACGGCAAGGAGCTTTTCGTGTTGCATCCCGGCGAGTCCATCTATTACGACTCCATCGTTCCGCATGAGGTTCGTGCCCATGACGGCCAGAAGGCGAAGTTTCTCGCCGTCGTGTACACGCCGGTTTAGAAGGGGGCGTTGCTGACAATGACAAAGGTTATGGAGGAATCTCCCGCCTACATGGCAACGGATCACCTCGTCGCGGAAAACGGGTGGACCCAGGAGGAGATTGACTTTCGCCTCGAGCGCGCAGAGGAGATCATGCATCCGTCTGCGCGCGAGGATGGTAGCGTTCCGCAGTTTGGTGACCAGGACTACCCGTTGCTCTCCGAGATGACGCTCGGCGATTACCTGCGCTTCCAGACTGCGATCGATCCCGATCATGAGTTCATGGTTTACCCCGATCGCGACTTGCGCTGGACCTATGCGGAGTTCAACGACAGGACCGACCGCCTTGCGCGTGGCATGCTCTACATCGGCATGCGCCCAGGCGATCATCTGGGTGTCTGGGCTCGCAATATTCCCGACTGGGTCACCTTCATGTACGCCTGCGCCAAGATCGGTGTCGTCATGGTTACGATGAATCCGGTCTTCAAGTCCAACGAGCTTGACTACGTGCTCAAGCAAAGCGATATGAAGGCCCTCTGCATCATCGATCAATATCGCGACATCGATTACAAGGGGATCATCCGCGAACTCGTGCCGGAGTCCCTCACGCAGCAGCGTGGATATCTCAACACCGAGGAATACCCCTTCCTCAAGAACCTCATCTACATGGGACCCGAGAAGCATCGCGGTTTCTACAATGTGCCTGAACTGCTCTTGCTCGGCGAATATGTCGATGCCGAGGAACTCGTGAAGGTCACCCAGTCCTTCGATAACAACGACTGCTGCATGATGCAGTACACGAGTGGCACGACGGGCTTTCCCAAGGGCGTCATGCTCACGCATCGCAACATCCTCAACGACGGATTCTTCATCGGCGAGGGCATGAAGCTCACGCCCAACGATCGTGTATGCCTGCCGGTACCGTACTTCCACTGCTTTGGCTGCGTGCTTGGCATCATGGCCATACTCACGCACCGCTGTACTATCGTGGGCATCGAGGATTTTGACGCCGAGATGGTCCTGCGCGGCATTGACCGCGAGAAGGCCACCGCGGTGTATGGCGTCCCCACCATGTATATCGCCGAGCTCAACCATCCCGATTTCGACAAGTACGACATGTCCTCTCTGCGCACCGGCATCATGGCCGGCTCACCTTGTCCTCCCGCGACCATGCAGGAGGTCATCGACAAGATGAACATGCGCGACATCACCATCTGCTATGGACTCACCGAGACAAGCCCGGTGTTCACGCAGACGAGCGTGGATGACGATGTCGAGCACAAGTGCACGACGGTGGGTCGCAAGCATCCACCGGTATCGGTCAAGGTTGCCGACGTCAACACAGGTGAGCCCTTGGGTCCGCGCCAGCACGGCGAGCTGTGCTGCCGCGGCTACAATGTCATGAAGGGCTACTACAAGATGCCCGAGGAGACAGCCGAGGCCATCGACGAGGACGGCTATCTGCACTCCGGCGACATGGGTACGATCGACGAAGAGGGCTACTTCCGCGTCACGGGCCGTATCAAGGACATGATCATTCGCGGTGGCGAGAACATCTATCCGCTCGAGGTCGAGAACTTCCTGCTCACGATGCCTGGCGTTCTCGATGCGCAGGTCGTGGGTTGCCCTGACGAGAAGTACGGCGAGGTCGTGACCGCCTTCATTCGTACGCGCGAGGGTTACGAGGGCATGACGCAAGAGGACGTGCGCGAGTACGCGATTCCGCGTATCGCCCGCTTCAAGGTGCCCAAGTTCGTGTTCTTCGTTGACGAGTTCCCCATGAACCCGGCCAACAAGATCCAGAAGTTCAAGTTGCGCGATATGGCCAAGGAACTCACCGGTCGCACCGATCAAGAGGTCTTTGACGAGGAATAGCGTTTGGGGCGCGTTCTTCGCTTTGGGTTGACGAGGATTGACGTTTGGGGCACGCGCGATGTGCCCCAAACGAACATTTCTGCCGCTTTCTGACGAAAAGCGACCGCTGGGGCACGTTTCATGTGCCCCAAACGAAATGCTTCGTCACGTCGCAGAGGCGCGCGTGAGCTTGGGGGCCATTGGTGTCTTCATCATCTATCGCTCCGGTGTCACGTGTATTCCTATGCTGGAGAAGCCAACGCTGATAGCCCCTTGCTTGTCGGTGCGGTAGATACGTACTCCGTGGTCTTCGAGCATCTTTACGGTTTCGGTGCTGGGGTGTCCGTACTTGTTATCGGCTCCCACGCTGATGAGCGCGATCTCGGGGGAAAGCCCTGTGAGCTGTTCGTCTGTCAGGCCACCCTTGCTGCCGTGATGGGCGACCTTGAGAAAGTCGATATCGCCTACCTGCGATACGACGCGCTCCAGCGCCTCGCTTTCGGCATCGCCTGTGAGCAGCCCACGCGCCTCGGCATTGCCGTCACCGTCCGCGTCGAACTCGAGCAACCCGACGAGGCTATCCTCGTTCTCGCTCTTTCCGCCATCTTGTGGCGCAATGATGTTGAGGGAAAACCGTCCAACTCGTAAGGTGGTACCAGGGCGCACGCCCTCGGCTTCGCGCCCGTTCGTCACCCAGCGTGCGGATTCGAGAACCTTCTCCATGAAAGGCTGGTCGATCAAGTCTGCATGCACGTATACGTGATCGATCGCGACGACACCAGCGAGCTTCTTGAGCGCTCCGGCATGGTCGGCGTCCTTGTGACTGATGATGACGGCATCGAGGTGCGTGACGCCCTGCTCGGCAAGTTCGCGCAGGAGCACATCGCCTTGCTCGCCTGTATCCACGAGGATGCTAGCCGCCTTGCTCTGGATAAGGATGCTATCGCCTTGTCCCACGTCGAGCATCACCATGCGTGCATTTGCTGTTTGCCATGGTCTTGTCGATTGTCCAAAACCCAGAAGGAGAACGAGCACGATGGGCACTATGAGGGCGGCGCATGTCTTGAGAAGCTTGTTGCGCGGCAGGGGAGGGCCCTGTCTTCTCTCGGGGTCTACACTACGTTGAGGAAGTGGCCAAAACACCCACAGCGCGACGAACAGAACGCAGAACAAGGCTGCAATTGCGTGCGTAGCGTTCGAAAGGGGAAGGCACGCAAGCGGCATATCGGCAAGCATGCGTACGAGTGCGGCACAGCATGATGCAAGGGTCGCTGCGATTTGCAGTAACAGGGTTCCAAGAGGAGCGAAGATGCTGCCGGTGACGAGCGCGATGATACCGAGGCAAAGCGTGCCGGTGACAAGAGGCGCTGCGAGCAGGTTGGCTACGGGTGATATGAGCGGCAGCTGCGCGAATTGCGTTACGGTTATCGGGAGCGTGGCAGACGATGCGACGATGGTCGCCGCCACTGATGAGACGAGACTTGGGGGAAGTCGCGGCAGCGCACGTCCGAGCCAGCAATCAGCAAGTCTGGCGAAGATGATGAGTCCGAGCACCGAGAGCACGGAGAGCTGGAATCCGAGGGAGAAGGCTATGGGCGGGGAGAGGCCAAGGAAGACGAGTGCGCACAGAGACAGCGCGCTCAGTGCCGAAGCGCGCGTCTTGAGCGCCCCCAGGACAAGGGCAACCGAGCACATCGTGGCGGCACGCAAGGCTGACGGGGCAAAGCCTGTAATCGCCACGTAGATAATGAGGCCAATGATAAGTACGGCGCTACGAACCTTGCGCCGCAGGGGGCTTCTCGCGAGCAATGCGGAAAGCAACATTGTCACGATGGCAAGATGCGTGCCCGAGACGGCCATGAGATGCGCAAGTCCCGTTGTCTGGAACGCTTGCTCAAGCTCGGAACCGGTATAGAGCGTCCGGTTTCCGAGCAAGACCCCGGCAAGCAGGCCCGCTGCATCACCTTCAATCGAGGCAACGCGCGCGAAGGAGTCGTCGCGAAACGCGGTCACGAATCCGCGCAAGCCCGGAGAATATCCGAGCTCCTCGACGTGCGATGCTCGCAGCATGCCCGCAAAGCCGTTGCGATGGTTCCATCGGCCGCCATCGTCAAGTTTGGGAGATGATACGTTGCCCGTGACGGCGATGCGATGTCCCGCAGCGAGTGGCTCGGCACCTTCGGGCCAGATGAGCCGCATACTGATGCTACCGGCATTGCAGTTTATGCGCGCTGTCGAGATGGTGCCGTAATCCCTTGCTGCTGGATCTCCCGTCAAGTCAAGCTCGAGTGTCGGAGTCTGCTCAAGAAGGGTGGGAAGACGTTCGACGTCTTTGGCCCATCCGCCCCACCAGAAAAGCCCGCATATACATACGCTTATGAAGACGATGCAGACGACCGCGAATCCATGATGCTTGATGGCAAGAATGATCGTGCCAATGGCAACCAGGACAATGAGGCACATAAGAAGAACGGCCGCCATGCGTGCGTCTGCATAGAGTTGCCAGCACAACTCCTCCGAGAGGCAGACTGCAACCCAAGCCGAGAGAGCGGCAAGCAGGAGAGGTGGCAATGATGGGCGTGAGGGAAGGTCTCTCTCATGGGAGCTCATACGCAGATCTTGTCCTTGAGGTTCTCGAAGCGGGTCTCGCCAATGCCCGAGACTTCCTTGATGTCCTCGATTGAGGAGAAGCGCCCCTTCGACTCGCGATAGTCGATGATACGTCCCGAGAGGGCAGGCCCCACACCCGAGAGCTCCTGTAGTTCTTCGGCGCTTGCCGTGTTGATATTGATCTTCCCATCTCGCTTCGATGATGGCATCGCAGCTTTTGAGACGGCGCTCGTTGCGCCCTGCGTCTCTTCGATGGTGGGGACGAAGATTTGCTCGCCATCGGAGAGTTTCTGCGCGAGGTTGGTTGCTCCTGGTTGGGCGTCTGAGGCAAATCCGCCCGCTGCCTCTATGGCCTCGCCTACACGCGAATCAGCTGCAAGCGTATAGAGTCCGGGCGCGTTGACGGCACCCTCGACGTCGATCACGATTTCGGCCTGCGTAGGGGCCGTTTGCTGCACGTTCGCGTCTGGTGACTCCTGCTCTTGATTTGTGGCTACGACATAATCCGCATTTGCCCGAGGCCAGAACTGCCAGATACCGGCAAGGATGAGTACGAGCCCGATGATGAGGATGCCTGCAAGAACGGGGCGGGGTAGCTCGGCCAGTCCTGCCTGCCTTAGGAGAGAATGTGCTCTGAGCTTTGCTTCCTCGATGTTCATGGCACCTCCATCATGCTTGCATTGCAGCGTGATGGTAGACGTGGGGCATCCGAGCAAACCACCCCGAGAATCTGAGCAAAACCAGACCATATTCGGGGAGAATTCGGACTTGACGGATGCGCCATGATGCCGTCAGGCCAATACCGCAAAATTAATCGAGTCTTTCGCTTGACGTGGCCTGTGCGATTCCGTAATATGCAATCTCGCGCCACACAGGGTTCGGCACTTGTTACTGGGGTGTCGTCTAATGGTAGGACAGCGGATTCTGGTTCCGTCAGTGAGGGTTCGACTCCTTCCACCCCAGCCAATGGCGCATGAAATGGCCCGTTCGTCTAGCGGTTTAGGACGCCGCCCTCTCAAGGCGGAGATCACCGGTTCGAATCCGGTACGGGCTGCCAAAGATGACGCAGGTCAGGGCGCACATATGCTCTGGCCTGCTTTTTATCCGAGACCAAATAGCCGGTCTACTTCCCCCGTACTTCCCCGATATTTTCGTCTCCCGCGTTAGCCGTTTGCCTGATTGAAAACGTCTGCGGCGCACCCTCGTATTCACGGCGCGTATCCTGTGCAGTGCAGTTCTGGCAAATGGGGAGACGGTATGGAAACCATGACATTTGATCGCTATCGTAAGACTCTTTTGGGTGCATCTGTCATCTTTCTGATAGGCATGCTGTTCACGTTGTTCGCTTCGGGCATCATGGCGGCGACGCCCGCCTACGCGGCAGAAGACGCCGGGACTACCGACACGACGGTTTCCGATGGCGCCGTGACGACCGATCCCGACGACGGCGACGCCGACGACGGCGAGGACGTGACCGGGCC